>WLWD01003359.1_pt1 | contig 41057 bp, 50 predicted proteins | sample 6712731 | NCBI WGS metagenome assembly WLWD01 (sample SAMN12718690, study PRJNA576275) | sponge metagenome | isolation source: marine sponge | host: Mycale hentscheli | place: New Zealand: South Island, Marlborough, Capsize Point | collected 2014-11-01
ATTGCTGTTGCTATGGTGAGGACTGGACCCAGTGCTCAAATTGCTGTTGCTATGGCGAGGACTGGACCCAGCGCTCAGATTGCTTTTACTATGGCAAGGACTGGAACTATTCTTTTTTTTGGTAGAAAAACTTTCTGAAGCAGTGTTCCTCGATGAATTGGAGAGAGATGAATTGGAGAGAGATGGAGGTTGAGCTTCTGGAGGCTCTAGCTGCTTGCTGCTGCTGGCAACAGCTTCCACTGAGCGAGAAGAAGTGTTTAGATACGACACATCCACAGCTATGGAGAAGATGATGGAGCTAAGACCAGCAGCCATTACGGGCAGCATGCTACTCCGCTCCTGGTCCAGGACAAATGCATGTCCTTCATACAGTTTCCTTCACACAAGTACAACATGGACACATGGAAGGGACAGACAAAGATATCATGTACCATTCATGTATTGTGAGGAGAGACTAGATGTCACATGTGTGAGGAGAGACTAGATGTCACATGTGTGAGGAGAGACTAGATGTCACATGTGTATGGATAGACTAGATACCGCGTGCTATTCATGTTGTCTCACCTAAGCTCCTCCTCCTGTCCTATAATGATATGAAGGTACGTCTCTAAAGTCCGTTCATTGATGGCCGCTCTAAGCCACGCCCTCCCTCGTCCCACTTCAGTGTGCACTTGGTCTAATCGTGAGAATCTTTGCAAGTCCTCGACACTGACACTGAGTCTAGCAAGAGGCCACAGAGACACATTCTCTTGACGACCTGTCAGTCTCAGAGAATTCTTAGGCTTTGGCTTCTTAGCAGCATGAGTTAGGACCGCCTCCCACTCTATACACATAGCCGACACCCTACATACAAACACTGCATGAGTTAGGACCGCCTCCCACTCTATACACATAGCCGACACCCTACACACATAGCCACACCCTACACACATAGCCGACACCCTACACACATAGCCGACACCCTACACACATAGCCACACCCTACACACATAGCCACACCCTACACACAAACACTGCATGAGTTAGGACCGCCTCCCACTCGATACACATAGCCGACACCCTACACACAAACACTGCATGAGTTAGGACCGCCTCCCACTCTATACACATAGCCGACACCCTACATACAAACACTGCATGAGTTAGGACCGCCTCCCACTCTATACACATAGCCGACACCTACACACATAGCCACACCCTACACACATAGCCGACACCCAACACACATAGCCGACACCCTACACACATAGCCACACCCTACACACAAACACGCATGAGTTGGGACCTTCGTCCTCCCATCGATACACATCTCCGACAACCCTATCCCACTATCCACACCCCTACCCACATAGCCCACAACAAATGCATGAGTAGTGCCGCCTCCACTCTATCACATCCCACCCCTACACACATAGCCACACACCCTACACACATGCCACACCCTACACACAATCACTGCATGAGTTTAAGGACCCCCCCAGCCTCCCACTCTATAACACATAGCCACAACGCCTCCACACAAACACTGCATGAGTTATGACCCCCCGCCTCCACTCTATACCACATATAAGCCATACATAGGACCCTACCCACAATTCCACATCCCTCCACACCATAGCCACACGTCACTCCCCATCCACAAAACCCTACGGCACAAACACTTCCACCTTCATTATTCTTTACCCGAGATCTCCGTCCCCCTCGATCACACATGATCAACATGCCCCTACCCACATATCCGACACCTACACACCTATCCTAGGCACCCTACACACCATTCCTATCATCCTCACAACGAGCCGCAACCCTACACACACACACACTGCATGAGTTAGGACCGCCTCCCACTCAATACACATAGCCACACCCTACACACAAACACTGCATGAGTTAAGACCGCCTCCCACTCTATACACATAGCCACACCCTACACACATAGCCACACCCTACACACATAGCCACACCCTACACACATAGCCACACCCTACACACAAACACTGCATGAGTTAGGACCGCCTCCCACTCTATACACATAGCCACACCCTACACACATAGCCGACACCCTACACACGTAGCCGACACCCTACACACAAACACTGCATGAGTTAGGACCGCCTCCCACTCTATACACATAGCCACACCCTACACACATAGCCGACACCCTACACACATAGCCGACACCCTACACACACACACTGCATGAGTTAGGACCGCCTCCCACTCAATACACATAGCCACACCCTACACACAAACACTGCATGAGTTAAGACCGCCTCCCACTCTATACACATAGCCGACACCCTACACACAAACACTGCATGAGTTAAGACCGCCTCCCACTCAATACACATAGCCACACCCTACACACAAACACTGCATGAGTTAAGACCGCCTCCCACTCTACACACATAGCCACACCCTACACACAAACACTGTATGCAGTTCTAACGTTTTCAGCTTATAACAATAACGATTTCGTTCTATTTATGAATGTAAATTTTAATATTTCTTGCTAGCTGTGTAATTAGAGTGTGGACAACTTCAGTCTTACAGAGTGAGGAACTCAATCCCGACTAGCTGATGTAGCTTCAGTCTTACAGAGTGAGGAGCTCAATCCCGACTAGCTGATGTAGCTTCAGTCTTACAGAGTGAGGAACTCAATCCCGACTAGCTGATGTAGCTTCAGTCTTACAGAGTGAGGAGCTCAATCCGGACTAGCTGATGTAGCTTCAGTCTTACAGAGTGAGGAGCTCAATCCCGACTAGCTGATGTAGCTTCAGTCTTACAGAGTGAGGAACTCAATCCCGACTAGCTGATGTAGCTTCAGTCTTACAGAGTGAGGAACTCAATCCCGACTAGCTGATGTAGCTTCAGTCTTACAGAGTGAGGAACTCAATCCCGACTAGCTGATGTAGCTTCAGTCTTACAGAGTGAGGAGCTCAATCCCGACTAGCTGATGTAGCTTCAGTCTTACAGAGTGAGGAGCTCAATCCCGACTAGCTGATGTAGCTTCAGTCTTACAGAGTGAGGAACTCAATCCCGACTAGCTGATGTAGCTTCAGTCTTACAGAGTGAGGAGCTCAATCCCGACTAGCTGATGTAGCTTTCATCAATCAATAAAGTTCATGTGTGGTAACCATAGGAACATTTGGACTTTCTGACATGCATGTTACATGAACACTTAGGACACTTTTTTTTTGAAAAGCAGGTATGCTTACAGTTGATGAAAGAATCACACCTTCAATAAATAAGATATACCAGATGACAAGATCCACACTGAAACTAGAACACAAAGAACGATTGGAATCGAGAACAGTAAAATTTGTAGGCTCACGTGAGCACGTTTGATTCTAAATGGCAGGTAAACAAATGAATGGGCGTTGCTGTATAGTAGCACTCAACATAGTGTCCGCCTTTTAGCTGAAATAAAAATAAAAAAAGGCGAATTGAAGGGAGTCTGAGTTCCTCTTCTCTCAAGGCATAAAAGCCCGCAATTTTCGAGATCCGCTGTTGACAGAGTGAACTAGTGCAACCTCCTGAACATGCAGACTGAGGGTCAATAACTGACTCCTTGCTTCTAGTGCAACCTCCTGAACATGCAGACTGAGAGTCAATAACTGACTCCTTGCTTCTAGTGCAACCTCCTGAACATGCAGACTGAGGGTCAATAACTGACTCCTTGCTTCTAGTGCAACCTCCTGAACATGCAGACTGAGGGTCAATAACTGACTCCTTGCTTCTAGTGCAACTTCCTGAACATGCAGACTGAGGGTCAATAACTGACTCCTTGCTTCCTTAGTCCAGTAAAGAGCTCACAGCGTTACCTCTTCACAAACCTTCTTAAACACATTACATGAACTCTCTCTCTCTCTTACAATACAGAATTAAAGAGAAAATGAAGCACCAAAGGTGCAAACCCTCAGCGCTACTAAACACTACCTAGCTATTACAATATAATCTCAGACCAAAACAACAAGCAATCTATTAGCTATTTTAATCAGGCATCGATATAGCTCAAGCAATGAAAATGGTACATGGAAACCTGTCTTCATAAGAGAAGAAGCTAAACAGGCAAGAAATACTCACCAGTATACATTTTGAACATGAAACTTCACTTCTTTAAACTCCGTTAACTTCCTAGACACAAAGCAAACTACACTGCAGGCTGCAAGAATTTATTTGCTTACGTTATTATGACGTGACGCTAGGAGGCGTTACCCATAAAAGCTGGTACCTACATAGAGCTTAGCTCCACATTTTCTCAACAATTTAGCCCAAAATTAAAAAAAAAAGTAGCACAATAAAAGGTCCTAAATCTTCGTTCTGAGTAAGTTTATACCTAAATCAATGGTCAACTGTCAGCAATCTCCAAAATCAGAGCGTGACAGACAGACAACAGACAGGACGACTACTAGAACCCTCTCGAGCATGCAACTGGGATTGAACCCAGGAATACTAGCTTAACACACAAGTGCCCTAACCACTGAACAAGAAAGAATACAACTAATAAGTTCACAAGTTAATACGTATATAACATGACTAAAATTCACACCCACCCACACACTGAACAAGAGAGAGTCACTGATAGGGTGTCACTTCAGTGCGATACCATTTGCGATGTGTGATGGTTATCTGTCAGCAGCATTTCCTAGCCTGAATGTTGGCCAGTGTGTGTATGTGTGTGTGTGTGCTAGTGTTAGCACCTATAATTCAAATGACCCATTAATGCATGCATTTGTTTAACACCGGTGTAAACTGACAACAGTTGCCATGGAGACCCTTCACTGAAACTGATTAACAATCAGTAACTCCAGTATAATTTGTTTGTACAATCTCTACCTATCACTATGGAGACTGACAATGGAACTCACAAGCCAGCTTAACCACACACCCTCCCTGCTCCCTCTGCCTCTGTATCCCATTAAACCTACCTAGAATCATTTTCAGTAGCTATCTCTTGCTTGGCGCCGAAGTGAGCCTGTACCTAGACACCAAACCAACACACGAGGGCCATTAAAAAACTGAGAGCTGTGCTGTAAGAGGCAAGTATTTAGAGTTGGTGGCCCCTCCTTACCTGTTTTACGCTGTTCAGAATCCTATCCAGCAGATTCTGCCGGGCCATTTCCTCCCCGCTAGACGACCCTTCCATTCCACTAGAGACAGAAAACCAGCGGAGGACTATCGTAGGGTTTTCTTTTGCTGCGAGAAAGTTGGTAAAAGGGGGCGGAGCACGCATCACATGATAATTACACTAGTTTGGTAAAGTATCACCTTAGTTAATGTTCAAGTATCACCTTAGTTAATGTTCAAGTACGTGTTTCATAAGCTGTCTCACATAAGAACAACAGCAAAAATAAAAAACAACAACAATAGGCTGAATGAACTATTCATTGTACAGACCTATTGAGACCCTTTACCAAACTATTACTGACATGTTAATTCGGGTAAAGGGATACTAAAAAATTAATACACACTTTGTCTCCATGTGCAAGTTGTAGTATAGGCAAATGTCGACTTTCAAAAGCCTGGTAAGAGAAGTCAGTGTCATGTCTAGCTGTAAACTGTACTCTAGAGGGTCTTGTTGACTATCTTAGACTCCAACTGGTCTAGTCAGTTTATTTCCCATTTCTATGTCACACTATCACTCTAGGAGTCAGTCACACTATCACTCTAGGAGTCAGTCACACTGTCACTCTAGGAGTCAGTCACACTGTCACTCTAGGAGTCAGTCACACTGTCACTCTAGGAGCCAGTCACACTATCACTCTAGGAGTCAGTCACACTGTCACTCTAGGAATCAGTCACACTATCACAGTATGATTGTACTCCACAATTAATCAGTTGAATGTGGTAAAGGGCGTGGCAGACGTGTTGTGTGATGCATGTGCTGAAATGAAGTGGAAAGAGCCAACTGCCATTCAAAGAGAGGCTCTGCCTGTGGCACTACAAGGTATGACTGGCTAGAAGTGTGGGTGTGGTATAATTAGATGCATGTGTGTGTGCGTAGGTAGAGATATCATAGGACTGGCAGAGACAGGCTCAGGCAAGACAGCTGCTTTTATTTTACCCATCCTTCAGGCTCTGTTAGAACACACCAGCAAGCTGTTTGCGCTAGTACTTACTCCCACCAGGTAATTAATTAGTAGGGTTGCCAAAAGTGGCAAGTGTGAGTGTGTGAGAATCCCTCCTCTGACCCCCCCTGACACACCACACACATACTCACACACATACACACAGGTTTTTTAGAACATGATTTCAGGGAGGAGAGGGTAAATCAACATTTCGGGGGATTGAGGGGGTAGTGGTGTAATCTAAATACATAGTAATAGCCACACCCTCTCTTGTCCGAATCCCCTATATACACGCACCTCTGTTGTTGGGTGCCATAATCAGACCAAATTCATTAAACAATGGGAAGATGACCTTTTTAGTGAGTTGTGAAGGAAAATATATAGTTTTAAAGTTATGCAGGGCACTGTTACCTTCCTAGTGAGAGAGGTTCTACTGTACTTATGCAGGGCACTGTTACTTTCCCAGTGAGAGAGGTTCTACTGTACTTATGCAGGGCACTGTTACCTTCCCAGTGAGAGAGGTTCTACTGTACTTATGCAGGGCACTGTTACCTTCCTAGTGAGAGAGGTTCTACTGTACTTATGCAGGACACTGTTACCTTCCTAGTGAGAGAGGTTCTACTGTACTTATGCAGGGCACTGTTACCTTCCCAGTGAGAGAGGTTCTACTGTACTTATGCAGGGCACTGTTACCTTCCCAGTGAGAGAGGTTCTACTGTACTTATGCAGGGCACTGTTACCTTCCCAGTGAGAGAGGTTCTACTGTACTTATGCAGGGCACTGTTACCTTCCCAGTGAGAGCGGTTCTACTGTACTTATGCAGGGCACTGTTACCTTCCTAGTGAGAGCGGTTCTACTGTACTTATGCAGGGCACTGTTACCTTCCCAGTGAGAGAGGTTCTACTGTACTTATGCAGGGCACTGTTACCTTCCCAGTGAGAGAGGTTCTACTGTACTTATGCAGGGCACTGTTACCTTCCCAGTGAGAGCGGTTCTACTGTACTTATGCAGGGCACTGTTACCTTCCCAGTGAGAGAGGTTCTACTGTACTTATGCAGGGCACTGTTACCTTCCCAGTGAGAGAGGTTCTACTGTACTTATGCAGGGCACTGTTACCTTCCCAGTGAGAGAGGTTCTACTGTACTTCTGCAGGGCACTGTTACCTTCCTAGTGAGAGAGGTTCTACTGTACTTATGCAGGGCACTGTTACCTTCCCAGTGAGAGAGGTTCTACTGTACTTCTGCAGGGCACTGTTACCTTCCTAGTGAGAGAGGTTCTACTGTACTTATGCAGGGCACTGTTACCTTCCCAGTGAGAGAGGTTCTACTGTACTTATGCAGGGCACTGTTACCTTCCTAGTGAGAGAGGTTCTACTGTACTTATGCAGGGCACTGTTACCTTCCCAGTGAGAGAGGTTCTACTGTACTTATGCAGGGCACTGTTACCTTCCTAGTGAGAGAGGTTCTACTGTACTTATGCAGGACACTGTTACCTTCCTAGTGAGAGAGGTTCTACTGTACTTATGCAGGGCACTGTTACCTTCCCAGTGAGAGAGGTTCTACTGTACTTATGCAGGGCACTGTTACCTTCCAGTGAGAGAGGTTCTACTGTACTTATGCAGGGCACTGTTACCTTCCCAGTGAGAGAGGTTCTACTGTACTTCTGCAGGGCACTGTTACCTTCCCAGTGAGAGAGGTTCTACTGTACTTATGCAGGGCACTGTTACCTTCCTAGTGAGAGAGGTTCTACTGTACTTATGCAGGGCACTGTTACCTTCCCAGTGAGAGAGGTTCTACTGTACTTCTGCAGGGCACTGTTACCTTCCTAGTGAGAGAGGTTCTACTGTACTTATGCAACTTATTACATCTCATGAAAATATTATATCTCATGAAAATAGTGCTGGAATCTCCTGAAGTTCTAACAGATAAAAATCTCGAACACACAGTGAATGTCTGGACAACCAGACAAAGAAGGAATTGATGTTTAACTGTCTCAGTAACACGGTCACGTGCACATTGGTTTGAGTTTTTTCTCCCAACTCCATTCTAACTCAATTATTATCAAACCTGTGATGAAGATAAGGACAAAACTTTGGGGGGGAGGAAAGAAATGCCCCTCCATAAATCCCTAAAATTCCTGGCACACTCACACACATACATACACGCACATACTATTAGTATCTCATCCCGTGTCATCTGTAAAAAATCAGTTCATGTGTGTGTGTGTGTGCAGGGAGCTGGCATTCCAGATCGGGGATCAGGTGAAAGCTCTTGGGAGTGGCTTGGGAGTTCAGTGTTCTGTAATAGTGGGCGGGGTCGATATGATGACACAAGCATTGGCTCTGGCCAAGAAACCACACATTCTGATAGGTAATAAGGGGTGTGGTCAATACACAATTCTGCCTGGGTGAGGTAGATAAGAGTGGGTGTGGTCTAACACTACTCTGCACATTTTGAATATTGTGATGAATTATCTATTTATACACATACTTGGTCATCAACCTATAACTACTCGTGACCATACTTTACCAGATACAAGCATAGCCCTGACTGAACACGCAGGCATGTAAGGGGGCAGTGGTGAGATTCAATTGGTAAAGTATCACCTTGTGGTTGGATAGAATACTCAAGACAGCTGCAGATATGTCTCAGAATGGCTGCAAAAGCTGTAGTGAAGAAATGGAGTTGGAAGACTATATCTTTGCCTAATTTGTGAGCAGAGTTAGTTAATTGAGTTTAACTATGAAAATTACTCCAGTCAAGACGTGGGCGTGTCTTGCTGAAGCTCGTCAATTAATGTGTGGGTGTACATCATGCAACTATTGGTTATCATGGCAAATGTATGGTGTTATGTGTGTTGCCATGACAGCCACCCCCGGTCGTCTAGTAGATCACCTAGAGAACACCAAAGGGTTTCATCTCCGGGGTCTCAAATACCTAGTGATGGATGAGGCAGACAGAATATTGAACATGGACTTTCAGACTGAGGTGAGTGAACAAACACGCAGGGATTCACTCAGGGTTCACTCGGGGTGGCATGAGGGACATACTCTCCCCTTGAAATTTTCTGAAAATTTTTAATGCAGAGTTAAAAAGTGAATAGTGAAGGTGATTGTGAATCCTAAATCATAAGTTGATTGCCTCTCTTAAGCACTGTAGGAAGACTGTAGTCAGCGAGTTAAAACCAACAGAGACAGTAGTAGCGACTGGATTGAGACTTACTGGATCAGAGACAGTAGTAGCGACTGGATTGAGACTTACTGGATCAGAGACAGTAGTAGCGACTGGATTGAGACTTACTGGATCAGAGACAGTAGTAGCGACTGGATTGACTTACTGGATCAGAGACAGTAGTAGCGACTGGATTGAGACTTACTGGATCAGAGACAGTAGTAGCGACTGGATTGAGACTTACTGGATCAGAGACAGTAGTAGTGACTGGATTGAGACTTGCTGGATCAGAGACAGTAGTAGCGACTGGATTGAGACTTACTGGATCAGAGACAGTAGTAGTGACTGGATTGAGACTTACTGGATCAGAGACAGTAGTAGCGACTGGATTGAGACTTACTGGATCAGAGACAGTAGTAGTGACTGGATTGAGACTTGCTGGATCAGAGACAGTAGTAGTGACTGGATTGAGACTTACTGGATCAGAGACAGTAGTAGTGACTGGATTGAGACTTACTGTTAGTGTGTATACATATTTATATGTGGTATATTAGATTGATAAAATATTGGCAGTAGTTCCCAGAGAAAGAGTCACTTATTTGTACTCTGCTACCATGACGAGGAAGGTTGCTAAGTTACAGAGAGCATCCCTGCACAATCCAGTGAAGATAGAAGTGTCTACTAAATATCAAACAGTCGACAAATTGCAGCAAAACTACCTGTTCATCCCGTTCAAGTACAAGGTGTGTGTGTTCACTGCAGACCCTTTTTTATATATTTTATTTATTTATGGTTTTTTTCCTTTTTGCAGGACTGTTACCTGGTTAGCATTGTGACCCAGTTAGCTGGCAACTCCTTCATGGTGTTCTGTGCTACTTGTAACAATGCCCAAAAGTAAGAGAAATGACACGTGTCTATTCTGTCATTGGGTGTGTCTGTCATGTGGGTGTGTCTGTCATGTGGGTGTGTCTATCATGTGGGTGTGTCTTCAGGACTGCCCTTATGTTACGTCACTTGGGTATTGATGCTGTGCCTCTGCATGGAAAGATGGGCCAAGCCAAGAGGCTTGGTTCATTGAACAAGTTTCGTAGCAAGTCTGGCTCTGTGCTGGTTGCTACAGATGTTGCCAGTAGAGGTCTAGACATTCCTCACGTAGACGTGGTCCTCAACTACGACATCCCAACTCATTCCAAGGACTACATTCACAGAGTGGGGAGGACAGCTAGAGCCGGTCGATCTGGACGAGCTATCACTTTTGTTACGCAGTAAGAATTGCCCTTGTCTATTGGTCTGAATTGATGTGGGTGTGGTTTAGGTATGATGTGGAGCTGTATCAGAGAATAGAGAGTTTGTTAGAGATGAAGCTTCCTCTGTATCCAACGCGTGAGGAGGAAGTGTTAGCTTTAATGGAGAGAGTATCTGAGGCACAGAGACATGCACACATGGTGAGTATTATTTAGAGATATTGGCATGGAAACATGCACACATGGTGAGTATTATTTAGAGATGTTGGCATGGAGACATGCACACATGGTGAGTATTATTTAGAGATGGAGACATGCACACATGGTGAGTATTATTTAGAGATGTTGGCATGAAGACATGCACACATGGTGAGTATTATTTAGAGATGGAGACATGCACACATGGTGAGTATTATTTAGAGATGTTGGCATGGAGACATGCACACGTGGTGTTACATATAATCCAAGACAACCAAACAAGGTTGTGTGTACTGTATAATGGACAGCTAAGGAGAGTAGCACAGACTTGACTGCTTGTCCTGTTCTTATTTCTCTTTGTTCTCTGGACCTTCTTCCTCTCAGCACACTAGCTCATTTGCAACATACTCAATGACCCAGTAATCCGTGTTCAGCATTTTCCCATGCATTTCTGGCGATACTTGAAGAAGTTCAACTCTAGTCACTGGAACTTCATGTTCTCACTTCTTTACAAAGTATATCCTGCAATCTTTCAATGTCTGTTAATCAGCCTATTGAAAGACCAGCTGTTGCTGAACACCAAGTGAGATTTGAAACTAGGTCAGAGATTTTGTATCTTGCGTAAGCTCATTTGTGATCCTCAACATGTGATTCTTCAAATCTTTAGTTGACTACATTCAACTGGGGAGGGTGGGGTGAAGGCGGGTGATCCCCTCCCTGTTGCACTAAAGGATTTATTGGGATGGGCACTAAAGGATTTATTGGGATGGGAGTCCCATCCCAATAAATCCTTTAGTGCAACATAGAAATCAGCACACTCTTCAGCACTGCAAGGATCTATTGTACAACATAGAAATCAGCACACTCTTCAGCACTGCAAGGATCTATTGTGCAACATAGAAATCAGCACACTCTTCAGCACTGCAAGGATCTATTGTGCAACATAGAAATCAGCACACTCTTCAGCACTGCAAGGATCTATTGTACAACAATTGGAATTGGTAGCCTAGAATTTTGGAATAATTAGCAGTTGAAAGATGGTCAATTAATTTAAGATATTTGAACAATTATTATATATCTATGATTGTAGGAGTGCCAGAGTCAAGATGATGGCCACAGAAAAAGAGGAGAAGCTAAAGATGAAGGAGGACGGAAACAAAAGAGAACCAAACATTAAGAATCAGCAGTCACTTCATCTGTACCTTTCATTGAATCAGTGTTACTATCTGGAAGTAGTCTTTCTCTTGCTGACCCACTTGGAGTAGTGTTGTCCTGCCTTCTCTAGTGTGCTAGTGAGGTGCTGGACTACATGCAGGGAGTCTGAGTTGTCTAATTCTGCCTGGAGGTCTAACAGCTGCTTATTGCTGTAGTCCACCAAACACTGGTGTAATCTGTGCACCTGTCACACACACACACACACACACACACACACACACACACACACACACACACACACACACACACACACACACACACACACACGCTTAGAGTTGTACAGCTATACATTATTCATCCCGTCCCTTCCATTTATTGCTGTGGCTTGCATGCCCGTCCCTTCCATTTATTGCTGTGGCTTGCATGCCCGTCCCTTCTCCTAACTACTATCAAGATTACTAGAGAGTGATGTCTTCAGCACAACTTGTGAGTGAGCATGTGTGCAAGTGATGACATAGTGCATGCAGTAATTCAAACAACAGAGTACTGTACCACTAATTCAAATAAACATTGTACATGCTTGAGTGTAAAGCTTTTGTGGCAAAACAAACTTAAAGTAAACCCAGCTCATCTGATGCATGACAAAACCTGTTCTGAAGTAAACCCAGCTCATCTGATGCATGACAAAACCTGTTCTGAAGTAAACCCAGCTCATCTGATGCATGACAAAACCTGTTCTTGAAGTAAACCCAGCTCATCTGATGCATGACAAAACCTGTTCTTGAAGTAAACCCAGCTCATCTGTATGCATGACAAAACCTGTTCTGAAGTAAACCCAGCTCATCTGATGCATGACAAAACCTGTTCTTGAAGTAAACCCAGCTCATCTGATGCATGACAAAACCTGTTCTTGAAGTAAACCCAGCTCATCTGATGCATGACAAAACCTGTTCTTGAAGTAAACCCAGCTCATCTGATGGATAAAACCTGTTCTTGAAGTAAACCCAGCTCATCTGATGCATGACAGAAATGTCATGAGCTCTAGTGTCTACATTCTTTACCTTCAGTTCAGCAGCTCTTATCTGGTACCAGTTCTACGTTCTAATACTACTAGTCAGTTTAGCAGCAATTGTCTGGTACTGATTCTACATTGCAGCACTATTAGTCAGTTTGTCTGGCACAGTAATAGAATTCACAGGATTAAAGGTTCTAAACTGTTATACGTGAGCCTGCATGTCAACAGATACACACATACTCACATGTCAACAGACAGACACATACATGTGCTTGCATGTCAACAGATAGTAATGTCATCCCCTTACCTTAGCCTCGAGTTGAGGTGTTCTAGCTGGGAAGCATGCCCAGAAGTGTCTGAGAAGTTCTGCTATTGCTGCTTGATGACGAAATATTTCCTGCTGCTGCTTATCTGTTAACAATGCAGAGGCTTTCTGACCACACCCATCAGACATAAGTATTCCTCCTGGGGCAAAATGTGATATAGCAGATTGAGCACTCTCAAAGTCCAAATTCTAAATATAGAACAATACATACCTGTCAGAGCAGGCCAGGCTAGTTTCATAGCGAGACCCTTTACCCACTGATCGCTACGTGAAGGGAAAGGGTCTGGAATTGTGCAATACATTGAGTGTTCCCGTGGCAGAATTTCAGTACTAATGAATATCATTAGTGACTTGACCTAACCCGCCAACTGATGAACTCTCATTACATCCAGTGACGATGAACAACTCCATGTACTAGTGGTGTGCTTGAGCACAAATGGCGAGCGAGCCTTAAACCACACTATTGTTAAACGATTGATTCTAACTACTAACACTCAGGCTATTAAAATAAAGTCGAGTTTTTAAATTACGTATATACGGTAAAGGGGATTCAATGCCATAGTAACCGCTCCCTGCAACTGTTCGAATTGAAAAAGAAGCAACAAAATCAAGTCACGTCATTTAAACTTTTTCTTTGTGTAGTAGTTGTAACGCAAAATACTTTCACACAACTGAACATACCTACGCAAGACTTACCTTCGTGGTTCGTCTAGTGGACAATGAATTTTCAAGTAAATACTGTTGCGTAGGGCTTATAACTGTGACAAATAGCGTATTAACTTACCACCGCCACTAACTCAAATAGAAATGGAGCTCCCATAAGTTTTTGAGTTTTAACTGCACCCGCAAAAGAATTCAAAACGGTAAACAATTCAATTTCTAAGGTGATACAGGAAATGATCGCTAACCGGAGGATACTGTTTAGTGATGTTGGGGACAGGGTCAAACACTGAGCTAACTCGAAAATACGAGAGGGTCAAAGTACAAAATGACTTACTTACGTCCAAACACATATATAAACAAATATCCCCGATTTTCAATTGTGTTACCCCTGAGAGTCTCGCTCGCTCGCCAATTACATGATTCCAGACCCTTTCCCTCAACGTAGCTATCAATGGGTAAAGGGTACTAAGGCTAGACACAACAGAGATATCCCAGACAGTGAGTGGTATTGGACCACTTCAAGAACTCATGGCAGATCCAATTCAAATTAAATTATCTGCAGTTGCTGAACTTTACTAATTGAATGTTTTCAGACTCACTCACTCACTACAGCTCACTCTACAGATCTTTAGAACATTGAATTATTGGAACTGAATTCAGAAAACTCCACCCTCTGCCACTGGCAAAGAACTTGTGTGATGGGCTAAGAACTTGTGTGGTGGGCTAAGAACTTGTGTGGTGGGCTAAGAACTCGTGTGACGGGCAAAGAACTCGTGTGATGGGCTAAGAACTCGTGTGACGGGCTAAGAACTCGTGTGATGGGCTAAGAACTCGTGTGATGGGCAAAGAACTCGTGTAACGGGCAAAGAACTCGTGTGATGGGCTAAGAACTCGTGTGATGGGCTAAGAACTCGTGTGACGGGCTAAGAACTCGTGTGACGGGCTAAGAACTCGTGTGATGGGCTAAGAACTCGTGTGATGGGCAAAGAACTCGTGTAACGGGCAAAGAACTCGTGTGACGGGCTAAGAACTCGTGTGGCGGGCTAAGAACTCGTGTGACGGGCAAAGAACTCGTGTGACGGGCAAAGAACTCGTGTGACGGGCTAAGAACTCGTGTGATGGGCAAAGAACTCGTGTGACGGGAAAAGAACTCGTGTGACGGGCTAAGAATTCGTGTGATGGGCAAAGAACTCGTGTGACGGGCTAAGAACTCGTGTGATGGGCTAAGAACTCGTGTGATGGGCTAAGAACTCGTGTGACGGGCCAAGAACTTGTGTGATGACCACAACGGGACAATAATTATATTAATTATATAAACAAGAATACTTGCATGCAACATTATTTCTAATAAACCAATTATGCAACACTTTACCTGAGTGAGTTGCCAGGAGCTGACTGAGTGTGCTAGAGTTTGCAGAGCTAATGGGGGTGTGGTTGTCATGCCCCCTCCATCAGTTCGTGTTAGAGGAAGATTGAGATGTTCTTGAGGAGTAGGAGACCGGAGATCTGAATTAACTAGAGCAGAATATTGAGGGTGGGAGGAGTCTCCTCGTAGCACGTGCAATACTCTACTACTATGATTATTACAACGATGAAGAAGTGCAAGAGAAGCTCCACCTTCTCGTTTATTACCACGGGAACTACCGTAGCCCTGACAACAACAACAATAGTCAATGACAACAAATCCTAATTGTCACCTTACCCACATCCAAGGATAACACCTCACCCACATCTAAGGATGACACCCACTTTCAAATAATCGCTTGCCTTTACTATACAGACAGATGGCACTAGTCTGTGCTATTTATACCAACCACAACTATGACATCACACTAATCATGACAATGATACTTTACCAACTCATCACATGGAGTTTGGTGGTGATACGATACACACCAATTCATGGGTATAGAACTGTACCAACATCGAAAATGTTGATCCTTTACCAGACCTACACCATAGTCCAGGATGAACACTGACTTTTTACCATACCCAGATCCTGGTCTAGAATGAATAATGACCCTTTACCATACCCACATCCTGGTCCAGGATGAACACTGACCCTTTACCAGACTTACATCCTGATCCGGGATGAACACTGACCCTTTACCAGATTTAAATCTTGGTGTATGATGAATGGTAATCCTTTACCAGGCTTACATCCCGGTCTAGGATGAAACTGACCCTTTACCAGACTTACATCCCGGTCTAGGATGAAACTGACCCTTTACCATATACACATCATGCGGGTTAATACGTCAGGATTAACCCAGGTTAATAGGGGGCCGGGAAATGGGGGGACACACCCCGGCAGAGGAGTGCACAGGATAGGGGTATGGCCCCACAGGGAGACCGCACCCAGAACACACATGGTAGATAAGCAGGCAGAGGTTTTCAAGTAGCAAAGCTAGCTAGCCATAGTGCAGAAGTCACAATATAGTGCAGAAGTGAGTAGCAGATGATGGCTGACGAGCGCGGAGACGCCAGCAGTAGTTGGTCCAGCGAGGACCGCCCAGGGCCCCAGGGTCGTCTGCCACCCACAGCAGCGCCTTCAGTGGAGAGTATTGACCACCTGGCCAGGGTGCTGACAGGCCCTCTGGAGGGAGCTCTGACGGCGTCAATGGAAGGGTTCTGGGAGAGACTGATGCAAGGCTGGCATCCCTGACGCCAGGACCAAGGGTGGCAGATCACAGGGGACCCCCTTCAGCGGCAGTAAGCGCCAGGGAAACCCAGCCCACAGTCATACCCATTGGCATAGCACCGCCGTCAATAAGAGCAGAGGGAGTGGCAGCTGAAGGGTCAGGTAGCAGGAGACCACCAGGGATAGATGGAGGCCCACCAGTAGAGACTGGTTCCGGTAAGTGGGGGAGGGTTCTCCCAGGATTTGCCTGGGATGACTACGGCTGCCCGGCAGTCGTTTTAAATTTGTTTTTGTTGTTTGGTGGGAGTCACCGGCAGGTGAATGGGAGAATAGAGAAGGGGTGAGTTGGAGGGAGTGGGCAGGCTGGAAGAGGCCAGGAAGGTATGGGGAGCTTGACTTCCAGGGCCCCTATCCTTGATGCCATGCCCCCAGCACCGAGGGGCTGAGCCTTAGCACCCGAGGGGCCGAGCCCCGGCACTCGAGGGGCCGAGCCCCGGCACTCGAGGAGCTGAGCTAGGGTAGGAGTATAGGATGGGGGGAACAAGTGGGTAATGGATAGGGGGCAGGGGGGTTGTTAGGGAAGACAGGTTCTTTGTTATGTGTTAGGCTGGCAAAAGCTGAGGAGAATTGAAGTGGTGCTATGGTGTATCATGTGGTGTTATGGTGTATCATGTGGTGTTATGGTGTATCATGTGTAGGTTTAGGGGTAATGCCAGGAGCTCATCTCTTGGGCTTGATTCCCTGCATGGAAAGGCCAGGCTCGATTACCGGGAGAGTGTCGACTACCGGGGAGGCTGGGGGACCAGGTATCGGCCACGCTGACCAACCTGCTGCCCTCGGCAAGCCAGGCGCTGACCCAGTCGTTAGAGGGAGTCTACATGGGGGAGGGGATCCTTCCAGTCCCAGTCAAGCTGGCAGCAAGGATTCAGCGAGGCGAGTACATAGAGATGGGGGAACTGCTGCCAGAGTTTTGGCAGGGAGTGAAAGAGGAAACGGGGAAGGAGGCCAGGCCCCATCTCACCCAAGATGGGTGACCTCTGGTCGGAAGTAGGTGGGGCCTCGATACCCTCGACAGGGGCCAGCCCACTAGGTCTGAGCACATCCTCCAAACCTAGTCGAACAAGTGAAGTCAATCGGTAAGGTCAACCCTATTAACTGGTCAAGGATGAATGATGATCCTTTACCAGACTTACATCCTGGATGAAACTGACCCTTTACCAGACTTACATCCCGGTCTAGGATGAAACCTGAATCTTTACCAGACTTACATCCTGGTCTAGGATGAAACTGACCCTTTACCAGACTTACATCCCGGTCTAGGATGAAACCTGAATCTTTACCAAACTTACATCCCGGTCTAGGATGAAACTGACCCTTTACCAGACTTACATCCTGATCCAGGATGTTGCTGCTCAACTCTGTGGTGTTCAGATGACTTCCGTCAGAGACATCAGAATGAGGTTGGCTCCGCAGATGCTTCAAACCCTCAAACACACTACCTCCTGAATCTTGCTGATGCAGCAACTGAGATTGAAAGAACTTGGTCCAGAACTGCTCCTCACTGATCTTATCTGGGACACTCTCCAAGTGCTTCTTCCTGACTACTCATACAAACATAAGAAATGATAAATATGGATGACTTTAGACTGTCCAACCTTCAGGGTAGGTCATGAAGATGGCCTGCATAGCATCTGGACTGAGGTTATAGCGCGTGGTGTTACAGCCATCGTGAACAGCTTGAACATCTGCCTACTCATACACATGCAAGCAACACATTCCACATGCAAGCAACACATTCCACATGCAAGCAACACATTCCACATGCAAGCAACACATTCCACATGCAAGCAACACATTCCACATGCAAGCAACACATTCCACATGCAAGCAACACATTCCACATGCAAGCAACACATCCCACATGCAAGCAACACATTCCACATGCAAGCAACACATTCCACATGCAAGCAACACATTCCACATGCAAGCAACACATTCCACATGCAAGCAACACATTCCACATGCAAGCAACACATTCCACATGCAAGCAACACATTCCACATGCAAGCAACACATTCCACATGCAAGCAACACATTCCACATGCAAGCAACACATTCCACATGCAAACAACATGCAAGCAACAGTTAGTGAGTATGTATTCCACAGTATGTGCCTCACCAAGAATGCAGAAGGAAGACCACCTTGCTGTTGTCCTTGGTTGTTTCCGTCTCCATTAGAGTCCTTCTGGGGCCCGTAATTAGCCCAAAACTCATCAGCACTGATAATGGAAGTAGTGACCAAGTCTCTGTACAACTGGTAAAGGGTTGGCTTACTCTTCAACAGAGTGTTCTTGGCTTCTAATTCTGGACTTATTCTGTGAGGTTGGGACAGCCTTTGAGAAAGATATGTCTTCACCTGAAACATGTCACCATGTGAACACTCCTACAGCCCTCTCAACCAACACTGCACAGCTCTATGCCAGCCTGTGAGTGAGTGAGTGAGTGAGTGAGTGAGTGAGTGAGAGAGAGAGAAGAGAGTGATGAGTGGTGAGTGAGTGAGGTGAGAGAGTAGTGAGTGAGAGAGAGAAGTGAGGAGATGAGAAGAGAGTGAGGGAGGGAGTGAGTGGAGAGAGTGAAGTGAGAGAGTAGATGAGAGTGCGTGCGTGCTGCGTGCGTGCGCGCGCGCGCGCGTGCGTGCGGCGCGCGCGGGCGGGAGGGCGTGCGTGCGGCCGTGCGTGCGTGCCGCGCGTCGAGTCTTGTCGGTGCTGCCGCGCGCCGGCTGCGTGCGTGCGTCGTTACGTGCGTGCTTGCGCGCGTGCGTGCGTGCGCGCTTGGCAGTGCGTGCGGAGCGCGTGCGTGCGTTCGTTGCTGATGCGTGCGTTACGCTCGCGCGCGCGTCCGTGCGCGCGCCGCGTGCGTGCGTGCGCCTACTTGCGTTCGTTGCGCGCGCGCGTGCGCGCGAGCTTGCGTTCGTGCGTTTTTGGGTGAGAGAGTTAGTGAGAGAGAGAGAATGAGTGAGCGAGGTACTGAGCATGCTCTGTTACATGTCTGGTAAGTTCAGCACATCCTGTTAATCTGGTCTCTACTACTCAAACTTTAATCAGATGCTGACAAATTACTATTATATATAGGGTGTGGTTTCAGTGTATAGGGTGTGGTTTAGCTCTCTCTCACTCCTAAATGATACACTGTGTCTCATATCTCTATGGATACCATCACTTCAACACTTGGAACAATATTATTATTTTGTTTCCCTTGTACTCTGCACCTGATGAGAACCATTCTTTTAAACTTACACTGCAGAGTGACAAGTGACGGTGATGATACATACCTATTGACAAGTGACGGTGATGATACATACCTATTAATACATACCTGCTGACGTTGATCTAAGGCATTATCAGCAGTAAAGTGGAACTTCACTTGAGCCCCTGAATGTAATACCAGTTGTAACTGTACTTTAGAACTAGTTTCTGCGCTCACTCTCTGAGCTGGCACACACACACACACACACAACCAACAGAATCATTACAGCTAAATAAACGGATGTAGCTATTTGGCTAGATGCTTCACCTTTGATTGTTTCATACAAATGATCTGTTTGGAACTTCTCAGCTACATCAGGAGCCCAAGCAACTCTGAGAGAGGTAAGTAGGAGGAATCCCCGCTGTTTGTTGAACTTAACTCCTGGAAACTCGGCTACCAACTTCTCCTCAGTGGTCGCCATAGTAGGAAAAGGTCGTTAAACAGCTTTCTATCAGCCGGTGGAGGTCAAAGGTGGAATAGATCCATCCACGTGCCTTTTCCGTTCACTAACTGTGGCAGTGACGGTGCAGATTTAGAGGAAGATCTGCTGCGATCCTGACATAACCCTCACGATGGGTAGGAGACCGGCGAGATGGTGAGTTCACAGTGTGTGATTGTTTCACTGGTCAAGATTCGCTGTTTGTGAAGTTATAGATATTGCAAGAATAAGCCTTATCCCAAGTCCAGGTTTTGCCGCGGAGTACCAGGTAAACAAAGTGTTAGTGTTGGACGAAGTCACTTTTGCTTGCTCTAGTCTGTCATCTTTTCTGCTCGACACTCTTACCATCAATATCCATGACCACTTCCTGATTGAGTGAGGGCGAGCAGATAGACAATAAGATAGCCTTGGGCCATTGAGTCCCTGTGTGTGTGTGTGTTTAATGAAGCTGGTACATGTGTTGTAGCACCAGTTCATTTGCTTCCTTCAGTCGAGTGCTAGTTTAATGGTGGCTGGATATCATTTTTAACAGTTTCTGTCAGTTATTTTTGGACTAGGTCCTGAAGTTAACACTGGTGTGTGTGTGTAGATTCTAAAATCAGAATCTACGATCTTGGATCCAAGAAAGTTCATGTAGACAGCTTCCCCCGTACGGTCCATCTAGTGTCAGATGAATACGAGCAGTTGTCCAGCGAGGCTCTGGAGGCGGGACGCATCTGTGCCAACAAATACATGGTGAAGCACTGCGGCAAGGATCAGTTCCACATGCGCATGAGAGTCCATCCATTCCATGTGCTCCGCATCAACAAGATGTTGTCATGTGCTGGTGCCGATAGGTAAGGGGTGGCTACTTCCTGGTTGAGGAGGGGGCATGGCATTCATTAGTACGTTTATCATGAAAGGACTGATGAGTTATAAGCAAGGGACCTAAGGGGTGACAACCTGGTTGGGGATGTGGCATTGATGAGTGCGTTGTTATGGATAGGCTCCAGACTGGCATGAGAGGTGCATTTGGAAAGCCACAAGGAACAGTAGCACGCGTCGACATTGGCCAGATTATAATGTCTGTCAGGACAAAGGACAACCACCAGGCAGCGGCTATCGAGGCGTTCAGGAGGGCAAAGTTCAAGTACCCCGGTCGTCAGAAGGTATTCCGTAATTGATATTACCTCAAATTATTATAGCTATTTGTTTGTGTTAGATATTTGTGTCCAGCAAGTGGGGTTTCACCAAATGGGAGCGTGAGGACTACAAGGGCATGCGTGAGAATGGCACGCTCACCAGCGATGGCTCCAACGTGCAGTACAGACCAGAAAAGGGACCTCTAAAGGCCTGGATGGACAGACGAAGGTGAACTGGTGTTCTCTATATGGGACTATATTTTATACATTAAAATAAAATATGATTTCAATGTCAAGAACAAATAGTTTCTTCTTATTCTTATTTTGCTCCGCCATCAAAAAACTTTTCTAAAGTTAGTTTGACATCTTCTGGTGAATATCGCAAATACTTCTCTGGGTTTTTGGTAAACGGCAGCTTGGAGTTCCTGAACATGCACACACACACATGAGCAGCTGCTAGTGACTTATGAGATGCATCCTCACTTGTCATAGAAGTCTGTGTAGATAGGAACGAACATCTCCACATTGTCTGTTCGGAGTCTCTTTCTCAGCACTGGGTCAGGAACTGACCACTCCTGCTGCACGTGCAGAATCTCGTCCAGTTCATTGTTGAATCCTTTGAACTTATCCTTCAACACCTGGCGCTTCTGGTTGCTTAACTACATGGGGCATAGAGATCATCTTTAGATGAGTTGCCTAGTGAGTTGTCATAGTAACTTACTTTATCACCTGGTGCCAGATTAGCAAGGCTCATCTCATGTCCGAGATAACTCAACAACTTCTGGAAACTACGGGAGGAGGAGGAGGAGGTACATAAACATTAGTACATACAAATATGCAAATGTTTCCTCTTTTTATCTGAGTTGATGCTGACTGCATGCAGTTTCTTCACTGGTGCTAACTTACCATCTCTGATAGGCGTGGCCTTGTCTAGCCACAAGGCCAATGTAGTGATTCTCAACATCTGGAAACCCTTCCTCCATCAACTCCAATAGCTGCTCGTTCCTGTAAAGCAAACCACACCCATTTACTCACCCACTTCCACTACACCTTGTCTACCTTGTAAAACTTTTCAGTACAAAGTGATAATTGTTGCGCAGGAACAGTGCAGCGAGATAAGGAGACTCGTAGTTACGTGCCTTGTGCTCCATGTTCATATTCAGAGCATCCACCACACGAACTAACACACATTACCATAGAACTAACACGTGACAACAGAACTAATACACATGTGACTAACACACATACATATTGCCACAAAACTAGACATACTTTACCACATGCACACTAGTTCATAGCATCTACCACACGTACAATTAAATTATCACAACCATAAAAATTAATGGAGCAATATTACAGGGGGGAAAAAGATAACGAAAAGCTTCTGTCCTAGCTAACCCCAAGTTGAAGATGGAGTCACTCAGAATTGAGAAGATGAGTGGGCGTGTCTTACCACTCACCTACATACTGGCCGACTGCCTTCTTCTTGTCTGTGTCAGATGAACCTCCAGCCAAAGAGTAACTGTTGCGGCCTTGAAATATCTCGCCCAATGACTCAGAATACTCCAACAAAGAATCCAAATAGCTCATGGTCTGCCAGAAGAAATCAACCATCACACACACACACACACATACACTATAACTTACATTACTAGTGAGGGAATGAACTGTTCCATCTTTAGGCAAATTAGATAGCTTTTCTGAATCAACCTAAACACACACACACACACACATATATGCACACCTAATCTTTACAAACATTAGCACGAACCATTCATTACCTTTATAAACTGAATATAGTCTTCTTGGAGAGCTTTAGAACACTGAAACATTCAAACATATATACACATGCAATACATACACACGCAAACATGTCACACACATACATACCAGCCTATCAAACTGTTGTAAAAGATGCATGAAGCGATCCACTGGTTTAGACACAAGGTCCTAATACAAATAATATCATATCACATGATTCTGAGCTATGTCACATGACCTGTTTGCCACACCCACCTTGAGTAACAGCCGATATTGAGGAAGTATTGCTTTGATATGACGCAACAGCTTCAAGCAGCTAAGGACAATGGAGTGCTGATTGTGAGCCACGCCCCTCCTGGCTTGCTGGAGCAATGCTTCTCCTTTGCTCATGAAGAAATCCAATGGACTCTTAATCAAACTATTCAACACATGATCATGATGTGTGGGCGGGACCACGCCTTCCATGAGTCGCACTTCACTCTGAATGAGATGTAGGAAGACATTGGTGGACAGCATGAAGTTGGAGCAACCTTCCAACGCTTCCTCACCACCACCAGCTGCTGACAGACTCGAAGAGGATGCCACACCCTCTACCACAGAACTACTACCGACTCCTCCTCCACCTCCTCCACCCTTTTTACTGGTGTTACGTCTAGTGGGGGTGTGGCCTGGTTTTAAGACTATAATATACATATCAACAGTTGGGAGGTGATTCTCAAGGACAGAATATCAACAGATACAATTGGAATGTACATATAAAATGTGACAATTATGCTCTAGGATAATGAAAACACTAAACACAAATCCATTCCTTTTGATTTACTTACATGAAGAGCTAAATCCAGTTCTCTTGGAGGCCTATACCATAGCAACCAATAAAATCACAGAATGCTGACACAGCAGAACTTACAGAGGTGGGCAACAGACTCTGTGCGGTAGATGAGCTCTCCATGAGCGAGCGCATTGCTCGGCCCAGCTGGTTGCACCGGATCTGAGGGTACACCGCCATAATATCTGCACACGCACACACATCAACACATTCCATCAAAATTATATATAGGATTCTTTATTGCTCTCAATCATCATGAGACCTGTCTCAACTGTATGGCATACATACAGTCACAACAGGAAGAAGACAGGATGTCAGTTGAGGGGACAGAGTGTTGGTCGAGGGGACAGAGTGTCAGTTGATGGGACAGAGTGTTGGTCGAGGGGACAGAGTGTCAGTTGATGGGACAGAGTGTCGGTCGAGGGGACAGAGTGTCAGTTAAGGGGACAGAGTGTCGGTCGAGGGGACAGAGTGTCGGTCGAGGGGACAGAGTGTCAGTTGATGGGACAGAGTGTCAGTTGATGGGACAGAGTGTCGGTTAAGGGGACAGAGTGTCGGTCGAGGGGACAGAGTGTCGGTCGAGGGGACAGAGTGTCGGTTGAGGGGACGGAGTGTCAGTTGAGGGGACAGAGTGTCAGTTGATGGGACAGAGTGTCAGTTAAGGGGACAGAGTGTCGGTCGAGGGGACAGAGTGTCGGTCGAGGGGACAGAGTGTCAGTTGATGGGACAGAGTGTCAGTTAAGGGGACAGAGTGTCGGTTAAGGGGACAGAGTGTCGGTCGAGGGGACAGAGTGTCGGTTGAGGGGACAGAGTGTCAGTTAAGGGGACAGAGTGTCGGTTAAGGGGACAGAGTGTCGGTCGAGGGGACAGAGTGTTGGTCAAGAGGACAGAGTGTCAGTTGATGGGACAGAGTGTCAGGAGATAACTCAGAGAATGCCTCATACTGTGTTACTCACAGAACACACGAATGATGCCACCAGCTCTTTTTACCTGTTGTATTTTCTCCTGGGGCTTTAACCAAATAGTCAGCTATTAAACGAAGGTCAGATACTACTTTTGACGGCAGCAGAGGAAGGGGAGTGGTTTCTAAATACAACACACAAGTAATTCACACTTCAGTTGCACAGAAGTATTCCACCACTGCCTACAACACTGACCACACCCACCCATCCTAATCCCACCCACTCAAGACTATAGCTGCACACACCACCACACCCCAGACTATAGCTGCACACACCACCACACCCCAGACTATAGCTGCACACACCACCACACCCCAGACTATAGCTGCACACACCACCACACCCCAGACTATAGCTGCACACACCACCACACCCCAGACTATAGCTGCACACACCACCACACCCTGTGATGATGTTAGCCAGTGTGCCGGTAACTCTCTCACCTTCACTTTCCTCCTGCACCATGTCATGCAGAGTGGCCAGAGGAACTGGTTTGGAATGTTTCTTGAGTAGTTGAAGAAATTCTCTGATAAGAGCTTCTCTTCCAGATATGAAGAGTTCGTGTAAGTGTTCGAGCTCTATGCTGTCAGGGTTGAACTGGTGGAAGTGGTCCATCGCGATCCTCACCTCCTGCAGGACAGACAGGTACTGTTGGATACCACTCCCAGGACCCTCGCGAACTTTGTCCTCCACATCTTCTCCAACTTGATAGAAGTCTATTACACGTTGCATCCAACCTAACGTTCTATCTACATCTGTACACAAACACACAAACACCTCATACAATGACTACGCCTACTTCAATCAACCTACTCTCTTGTAGCCTGGTCAGACTCAAATTCTCATTGTATACAGGCAAAATTGTATCGTCCAATTTCTTGAGTCTTGATGTAAAGGAGTCCAAGATCTTAACCTAGTAAACAACACGAACAAACACATGCACATATTAATGAACCGCAATCCAACATACATGGCCAGCCCAGTACACTTACCATGCCCCCTGTTAGCTCTGTCCCAGTACACCTACCATGCCCCCTGTTAGCTCTGTCCCAGCTGTAGCTCTGTCCCAGTACACTTACCATGCCCCCTGTTAGCTCTGTCCCAGTACACTTACCATGCCCCCTGTTAGCTCTGTCCCAGTACACTTACCATGCCCCCTGTTAGCTCTGTCCCAGTACACTTACCATGCCCCCTGTTAGCTCTGTCCCAGTACACTTACCATGCCCCCTGTTAGCTCTGTCCCAGTACACTTACCATGCCCCCTGTTAGCTCTTCGCTCTTGGCGAGACTTTTCTGTAGTTCCTTCAGTCTCACCTCATCCTGGACTAACTTATTCTCTACAGAGCGACGGGAAGAAGACTTCTTGGAGATAGAATAGTCCTCCATAACTTATTTCATTCACAGCAAGCAAGTATAAACAAACTCGTACACAGCTGGCACAATCAAGCCACGCCCAACTCAGCTTGTAAACTACGCCTCCTCCTACATACATAGGGCCTAGGGGGGGGGAAAAAAAGGAAGAAAAAAAATCTTAAAGATTTTTGTATTAATTGTTGTTGTGTTGGTTGTGTTGTATCCAAGATTGGTTGTATTGTCTTTCAATTTTCCGCTCAGTCGCGGTGAACACCAGCAGGGATGGGTAGAAGATCTTTGAAAACCACCAAGGCTGGGAAATTTATGAACCCTACAGACCAGTTCAGTAAGATGCTACTAAATGTCGCGCTAATGTGCCAGTTAATTCCTTGTACTTTTTTTTAAGGGAAAGAGCAACGGAGAAAAGAACTAAAGAAAGTGAGTATTCTAATTAATGCACAGCCATCCGATCCATGCCCATTTTGTCATAGCAACATCATTTCATGGGTGGATATTGGAGTCATCCATTTAAGCAAAATAATGGTCACCTTACAATGTATGACACTGGGAGTGTGGGAGTGAGTGTGGTTCAGGATGTAGTTTGTCAAAACGAGTTAAAATTTAGGCTTGTTTGTCAGTGTAGCTAGCCAAGCTATGGTCAACAAGGTGGGATTTTACTTGTGTTGATCACAAATACAAGATGAGAGGTTAGCTACATTCTCTCTCTTTCTTGGGCTTTTTAAAATACAGAATTAACCCTTTCACCGCCACATTTATAACGACCAGTTAGTAAAATGTAATAGTACGAGTACTTCATGTATTTATTGCTTTTCTGTTAAGCCATCAGCAAGAAACAAATTGAGACCAAACTATTTACAGGGTTTCATACAGGATTTTCTTTCTTGAGGGGGAAGGGGGGGGGGGGGGGGGCACACATACATGTAGCAAAAAAAAAAATCTTTGACCACATCCACTTTTGTTGAAACCACACCCATTTGATTAAAAATCGTCTCGGGTCTAGAATTAGTGCCATCAATCTTGGAAGACTAATGCAATTGAAGGACCTCAATTAACTGAAGTGAACTTTCACCTAATATTGTACAAACAACAAAATCACAAAAATAATACCATTATAAATCATAACCACAGAATACCATTAAGTAGTAAATATTATTAATTTGTTTCATGAAATTCTGGGGGGGGGGGGGGGGGTCCCAGGGTGAAACCCTGATTTACTATTATGCACAAGAGAAGTATATTGGACCTCACAGAGAAGAACTAAAAATTCAGACTCATCGTAGCTAATAGCACTAACCGAAGCTTAATTTCCGATGGTCTTAGAGCTGCACTGAGGTTAAAACACTGCCTGGTGGTCTTAGAGCTGCACTGAGGTTAAAACACTGCCTGGGTCTTAGAGCTGCACTGAGGTTAAAACACTGCTGATGGTCTTAGAGCTGCACTGAGGTTAAAACACTGCTGATGGTCATAGAGCTGCACTGAGGTTAAAACACTGCCTGATGGTCTTAGAGCTGCACTGAGGTTAAAACACTGCCTGCTTATTCACCTTTTAGTAGCTTGATTCTGAGCTTCAGAGCTCTGTGCTATAGAAAAGAATGGAGTGGGCAAGGGTTAAGATCAAGATTGGAAATCTGGAGAAAGTTAATGAACTAATTTCATACTGAACCCCCAAATACAGTTCAATGTTAAAACTTAATTAAGAATAGTATATAGCAAGAAATCATTTGCTGTGTAGTGTGTGCCTGCAACTAGTCTATTTCACAGTGTGTGCCTGCAACTAGTCTATTTCACAGTGTGTGCCTGCAACTAGTCTATTTCACAGTGTGTGCCTGCAACTAGTCTATTTCACAGTGTGTGCCTGCAACTAGTCTATTTCACAGTGTGTGCCTGCAACTAGTCTATTTCACAGTGCTCTGCTGTCTTGCTCAAGAACTCTAGACACTTGTTCACTTTAACAACTTATTGGTGAATGTGTTGTTGTTTTGTTTGTTTTTATTTTACTTGCATAGTTGTATGCATATTACCCCAATCTCCATTTCAACATTTGAGTTCAACCTTACAGGCTTTTAAGTTTATGGTTAAAGCTAAACTGTATATTTAAAGAATTTACACAACTTCAATTCTACTGGACTTCTTGTGGGCTGGTCTCGCACGCTCGCTTGCCTACACTGTACTATTGAAAATGTGTTGGATGAAATGAATTCTATTGTCTACACAAATAGTTCTTCATGTACCAGATATAGTCCTCTCTCACAAATAGTTCTTCATGTACCAGATATAGTCCTCTCTCACAAATAGTTCTTCATGTACCAGATATAGTCCTCTCTCACAAATAGTTCTTCATGTACCAGATATAGTCCTCTCTCACAAATAGTTCTTCATGTACCAGATATAGTCCTCTCTCACAAATAGTTCTTCATGTACCAGATATAGTCCTCTCTCACAAATAGTTCTTCATGTACCAGATATAGTCCTCTCTCACAAATAGTTCTTCATGTACCAGATATAGTCCTCTCTCACAAATAGTTCTTCATGTACCAGATATAGTCCTCTCTCACTTTGAAAAAAGAAGTTGTGCATGTTTTATGTAGTGTATAATTAGTGTGTGTGTGTGTGTGTGTGTGTGTGTGTGTGTGTGTGTGTGTGTGTGTGCAGAACAAGAAGCAGCGTCAGATTGTGCGTGAGGCTGTGTTACGTATGAAGGATGTCGGCCAAATGTTGCAAGAGATAGAAGACGTAGAAAGACAAGAGTTGGAGACACTTGGGCAGACACAGTTTAATGAGAAGGGACTGGAGGAGAAGAAGATCAAATTACATGCATCTATACACCGGGTGGCACGCTACTATGTGAGTCTACTGGGTGGCGTGCTACTATGTGAGTCTACTGGGTGGCGTGCTACTATGTGAGTCCACTGGGTGGCACGCTACTATGTGAGTCTACTGGGTGGCGTGCTACTATGTGAGTCTACTGGGTGGCGTGCTACTATGTGAGTCTACTGGGTGGCACGCTACTATGTGAGTCTACTGGGTGGCGTGCTACTATGTGAGTCTACTGGGTGGCACGCTACTATGTGAGTCTACTGGGTGGCGTGCTACTATGTGAGTCTACTGGGTGGCACGCTACTATGTGAGTCTACTGGGTGGCACGCTACTATGTGAGTCTACTGGGTGGCGTGCTACTATGTGAGTCTACTGGGTGGCGTGCTACTATGCGAGTCCACTGGGTGGCACGCTACTATGTGAGTCTACTGGGTGGCGTGCTACTATGTGAGTCTACTGGGTGGCGCGCTACTATGCGAGTCCACTGGGTGGCGTGCTACTATGCGAGTCCACTGGGTGGCGTGCTACTATGTGAGTCCACTGGGTGGCACGCTACTATGCGAGTCCACTGGGTGGCGTGCTACTATGCGAGTCCACTGGGTGGCGTGCTACTATGCGAGTCCACTGGGTGGCACGCTACTATGCGAGTCCACTGGGTGGCACGCTACTATGCGAGTCCACTGGGTGGCGTGCTACTATGCGAGTCCACTGGGTGGCGTGCTACTATGTGTGTACCCATTGAGTGTTCACACGACGCCTAGTTTAGCTGAATCGTAGATCTTCCCTTGTTATAACAGACAAATGAAATATTGACTATGTTGAATAAATAATTTAATGTTCGTCATATGGCAGTAGTTTCTTCCATGAATATCTGTAATTCAATATACCCCACTATCACACAACTTTAGTTCAGTGTGGCTGCATGTAGGCTAGTCTAATTGCACAGTGGGCGTGTCTGTCTTTCCTGATTCAATGTGTGTGTTTATGTCGCATTGTACAGCAACAAGAAGACCCTAAGAAAGCACAAGAGTTAAAGTTGTGAGTTTATTTATGGGATGCACAATTTTAATGTGTGCACATGTATGTATGTGTGTGCATGTGTAGGTTGATCATGGAGAGTGAACAGAGACGCAGAGAGATGGCTCAAGTGTATAACTCGTATAGAGCAGCAAGATCACAGTACGCAGTGGAGGACATCCCAATGCCTGACTCCATGGAAGGTGAACCACACACACACACACACACACACACACACACTCAGTGATTTGTATTCATAGTGCATGTAATGAATGAGGTTTGTGTGTTAGTGTGAAGTACCAGTGGGTGTAGCAGGTGTTATTCATGCATGCCATTGCAATACCTTTATTCATTCTCTGCTGGATGATGGTGAATTCGCTCATACGGAACTTAATGCATTTAGTAGTCTTTGGCTCCACGCGCACACACACAAACACATGCATACTCCTCTTATCATTCCTTCCGTTGTGATACAGGTGTGTATGTGTGTGTCTTGTGATGTGGTAAGTTGTGGGTGACTGTGTATAATTTGGTAGTTGAGTTGGTATTTCTCTACCCTGGGTGTCCAAGCTCATGTTTGTTATTGGTTGTCATAGCGACTAGCCACATGTAAAGCTTGGTAGGTGTTGTATGTCATTATTTGATATCACAACACAAGCTATGAAGTCACTGGACCAGAACAGCCTGTATCACACCTGGACTAGAACAGCCTGCATCACACCTAGATCAGAACAGCCTGCATCACACCTGGACCAGAACAGCCTGCATCACACCTGGACCAGAACAGCCTGCATCACTCCTGGACCAGAACAGCCTGCATCACACCTGGACCAGAACAGCCTGCATCACACCTGGACCAGAACAGCCTGCATCACACCTGGACCAGAACAGCCTGCATCACACCTGGACCAGAACAGCCTGCATCACACCTGGACCAGAACAGCCTGCATCACACCTGGACCAGAACAGCCTGCATCACACCTGGACCAGAACAGCCTGCATCACACCTGGACCAGAATAGCCTGCATCACACCTTTTCGTTTTAGGCAAAAAAAAAATTCTCCTAGAAAAAAAAAACCAAACTTGAAATTTTTTTTATAAAATTTGAAGTTTTATGTGTATATATACATATAATATAATTCGTATACTTATGTGTGTGGTATGTAGGTGGATTAGCTTCTATTCCCATGCCAGCTGCATCAAGGTCAGTACTGACATGTGTATGTATGTGTGAATGTAGTACACCTTGAATCCATTATGTTTGTGAGTTGTTTGAGTATGTGTGTGCAGCCTGACAGAAGAGTACAAGGCCTACCCAACAGTAGCAGCAGGGATCACGCCTCCTCCCCCGCCCCCTGGCTCTCCTCCTCCAGATGTGGTGGAGTATGACAAGGTGATAGAGACACCAGTTCCTGCTCCAGTCAAGTCTGTGAGGTTCAGTGATGCTGCACCAGCCAGGCTAGAGGCACCTGATACACAGTCAACAACATTGCCCGAGAATTCCAGTGATGATGATGACGATGACGATGATGATGATGATGATGATGATGATGATTATGATAACGGAGGTGGTAGGGATGATGGTGAAGAAGGTGCTAATAGTGATGGTGATAATGACTCTAATGACGAAACAGGGGAGGGACTGAAACGTTTAAAGACAGCCATGGAAAAAACCCAAGGGAAGAGTTTGGCTGAAGAAGAAAGTGGCATGCAGGAACAACCCATTCAGCATTTAGGGCCCCCCACTGGCCCCCCTGCAGGACAATCTGCCCCTCCTCCTCCACTGTTTCCTCAGCCTTTCCCACCAGCACCGTTTGGATTTCCACCGAGGCCCCCACATGGCCCCCCGCCTGGATTTGATGCCCCTGTTCCCCCTCGACCTCTCTTGCCCCCACAACTTCCATCAGGAGCCATTCTCAGTGCCCCTCCTACAAGAGTACAAGACAAAGGTCAGAGTTCATCATTGGGTTCTGCCCCTAATCGTAGTGCTATTATCTCGGCGCAACCACAGCTCAGAAATATGACAGCTGAAGTTACCAAATTTATGCCTACTAGTTTGCGAGTTAGAAGAGATCATCCCAAGACAGCCAAGCCTAAACTGAAAGTGAACTCAGACCAAGAAACTGCTCGACAAGCTACCACTTCACGTACTCACCCACAGACAGCTGGCATGCATGTACAGGGAGATGCTTATGATACATTCATGCATGAAATGCAAGGTTTGCTGTAGTTATTGTATATCAAACATTTATTTAGTCCCAATTATTTATTCCATGAGACTAAGAGTTCTTCAGGTGTTGTAATGGTTTTAAACAAGGTTCATCGAGTGTACTCAGTCTACACTTGTATATCTGAAGACCAAGCAACCTTAGTCGAAACACAATTTGAAAATTGATAAATAATGAAGTCCAAAAAAGGAGTGCAATAATAATAATAATAAAACATTATTAGCGTATTACTGCCATATGGCTCTCAAATTTTTCGATGTGTTTAGAACTGAATACAATGTGGCAACTAAGACTTGAAAAAGATTGCTACTTGGGCTTTAAATTGCATTTTATTTTTTTTAAAGATTTGTTAGTTATATTGAAGTGAGTCCGTAGTAGTCAATAAATAATTGTGACAAAAAAATAAACTATATAAGAGATGGGGTATTCTAGAATCAAAGAGAATTCATATGACACTAGTTTGTAGAATGATTGAAGGTTTGTACAATACACTAGAGCTTCCTGATGAGTGAGGGAGAGACGAATGGGAAATGGGCGGGGTGATCGGTCATTGAGAAGTGATTGAAGTTGCCAGATAGAAGTGTGGGGCTAGAAAAGAGTTAGGTCTTGAGGGTAAGTGCAGTGACAGAGAAGCCATTAGTGGAAGTGGAAGACCAGCTTTGTTCTGGAGACCAAATAGGAGGATGGGTGTGGTTTGTAGTGGGACCGCCTCCTAGCGACTTGGTTCTCCTGCACAAATTTTTAAGCCCATGCATTGTGCTTTCCTTGGACTCGGCCCATGGATGAAGGTGTGAAGACGAGTTGGGAGACTGTGAGTTCTTCTCTGCCCAAGGCAAGAGGACTTGTGGTGAGGGGGAATCTTGTTTAAGTACAACCTCCTCTAGTAGAGACCCGTGACTCTCCACTGTTGAAGGCGTGGCAGGTAATTCTGAGGGAATAGCAGCTGTAGTGACAGGAAACACAAGTGGTGAGTTGAAGGAAGCTTCTGTCACATGAGGCATATCAGGAGAACCAAACACGGGTCTTCTCTGATTTCCTAGCAGAGCCATCCAATCCAAGTCACCTGCCATTCCACACACATCAGTACTGGTCCCTTCAGTCTTCTGGTGTTTAAGTCCTCTCAGTGTTCGCTGTTGGTTGTGACTGTCACTTTGTGAATGAGATCGTTTCCGTCCGCTAGTCCCCTTCAATTTACTGGTTCGTAACTTTGAACAGCTATTGCGTCTTTGATCCAAATGGAAGTATTCAGTGTTGTCCTCCAACAGATGATGGTAGTCTGGATTAATTTTCCAGTGGTTACCTTTGCCATGGGTGCGAGGAACTTTACAAAATAACTCATTCAGAGACAAATTATGGCGAATGGAATTCTACAGTGAAAGAAAGAAAAAATATTATTTATGGTTGATCCTAAATAAACAATACACAAGTTATACAATATATATTACTTATCAGTTCAATTATTAATAAACTGATTTAACACTAAAAGATGTGCCAAATACATACCTGCCAGCCTGCATCTGCATAACGATAGTATAAAAAGTTGTCTTTGATCCAACGATATATTTCATTCAATGTAGCCTTTCCACTTTTACTCTGTACTATGGCTAAGTACAGAAGAGTGGAGTAAGAATAAGGAGGCTTGTCTCTATTCGAACTATATTTTCGAGGGTGCCTTTTAAAATCCGCTGATTGCAATAAACACTTCTTGATTGGTGACAGTGAAATTCCATATGCAGTTCTACAATAGTTGTTATTTTGAGGAGATGAAGACAAATGATCAGGAGACACACTGCCCACTAATGAAGGAGGTGATATGAGGTCATGCACTCGCAAGTTCTGCAGCCAACTCAAACTAGTCAGACTGCTATCCAACATGGACACTTCATCTTTGCTGCCATCCATACCTTCTAATGGAAAATACAATAATAATTATAATGCATAACAAGTTAGTAAGAAAAAAAATTGCAGGTGCAAAATAGTCTCGATGTTTAAAACTCCGAGCAGCAGCTGCAAAATAAGCTTTCGTACCGTCGTCGTGCTCTAGTAAGCGTCGCCCACCAACTCTCCAGGTTCACTCCACTACTAGCTCACTCCGGGAGAGACGTACTTCACAGTTGTCTGCACCCCTCCCCTCGCTTATAAATTGTCCGTGCGGCAACGCCCACTTCAAATGAACGTTTGAACTCGTCAGGCAACCAATAATCTAGTGCACCCAAGGTAGATTTGGATTTTTACTCAGTCTCCATTCCAACACCTTTCGGAATCCCAGTACAAAATTGCATCTTTTATTTGAAATCTCTGGGAAATTTGCCAGCTGAAGTCACAGAATTCGAGCCTTTTGCTGATGTTTATTTTACCGGAGTTACCATAGAAATGCTATTTTTAGACCGCTCAACTCTTGTACTCGCAAATATTTTAAACCGCGCACTTACTCGCCCGACTTGTACACAACTCTTTTGTAAACAATGCAAAGGACAACAACAGACAAAACAAACATGTACTTGATACTTCAATTGGTGCTGATTGTGACCAGATAATGAATGTATTGACAACACACAGAGAGCCTGGCTGTATGCGCCATTCAGTCGATTAAGGAGCTCAGCAGATGACAACATTATGTATGCACGACAGAAGAACAGACACACACAAACTGACAGCAACAGATGAGTCTCATGTAAAGACAGCACATGAGGAAATCCTCCTATACTGCACTGTTCTAAATATAGTCACTGTCTACTGAAGAAACTCGACAATGATCAGCTTTTGGATGCCTGTGTCTGACATTGAACTATGGAGGACTCTGTTAACATAGAACTGGAACCTTCGGATGGACTGGACGCAGTCATCTGAGCAAATGCTGCCAGAGTGTCAGGAAACTGGGGGGGAGTGGCTGGAGTGTTGGTGGGTACACAGGCTTGCTAAAATCATACACATACAACCATTCTATCAAATCAACAAAGCACATCCACTATCTTGAAAATGAATAGGAAAGGGAGCTCAAAAATACGTGAGCATACACACACACACACTCACATAGGACATTCTGGAACCAAGAGAACTGCCAGCGGAACTGCCAGAGTTGGCAGTTGGTGTGCAGTGAGAACTCTGGTGCTGTGGAGGCTGAGGGTGAGAATTGTTCCCTACTACACCATGACCTTGGAAGAACATGCTCAAAGCAACCTGTATTTGTGCATGCACGTAATGATTAAGAGTGTGTATGTGTGTATGTGACATGATGGAGTGGAAGAGTAGGAAGTGATCATCAACAACTAGACATTATTAACCACATTTGTTAGTCCATTCATTTTCTCCAGAGCAAGCAGCCCAAACTCATTACAACAATAACCTTTGTTGACCAAAGAAAATCCTGAGATACGAAATATATTGAATATAGTTGTACTAACTTAGTCTTAAGGCAACTTACCTCTATTTGCCATCTTGCGGCAGTCAGGATTTGAGTGGCCTCGTCAGTAGAGCAGTTGACGGCATTGACAAACTGACTCACCATAAGCTGCTTTCTAAGAATCTCAGTCGATACGTTACCTGCCATCTCGTCGAGAACGGGTTGACGCCGGCTAAGTGGCTTGTTAAGCTTTTAGAAGTTAGGATTGAACCTTACAATAGCTAGCCCAGCTAGTCAGCAACAAACGCAGATCACACGAGGTTTTCAAAGAGAGCGGAGAAGTTAGAGTTGTTGACGAGTTGAGATCTAATCGCCACCCGAGATAGTAGGCACACCAGACAGACAAGACACGCAACACGAAAAGCTTGTAAACAAAAAAAAATGTGCTTTTTAGCACGTGATCTACTATGCGTGACGTCACACTGGGGGAGGATCAAATAGATTTGTACGCTTTAATTCAGCCATTCTATTATCTATGATTCAGCATCTTTCAATGCATCCATGGAGCAGCCACCAAATACTATATAGATGTTTCACCCATAAATATATCAGGATCCGCATAAGTATTAAAAGTTTTGTACATATCGTGTACCATTGCATTCTTTCCCACCCATGCCACGATTTACCGCATGCGCGATGGAAACCTACCAATTGCTATGGTGGGTCGTATACATAAATAATCACCGAGACAAAGTTGGGTTAATTATTGTGCAACTAAAATGGCTGGTCTACTACAGATATCTAGAGCGGTGTTGAGAAGCTCGAATTTATCTACTGGTATTCTAAGATGTGCTGCATTTTCTACTGTAGATGGCCAATACAGTGGACCCAGCATGAAGACAGAAGTACCTGGACCTAGGTCAAAGGTTAGTAGCAATGTAGATAGCTACTGATACACACAGCTGTTGGGCAGGACTAGATGCAGCCACTCTAGTTGGTAGACTGGAACTTTGTTCTATTAACCAGTACACACAGCTGTTGGGCAGGACTAGATACAGCCATTGGTAGACTGGAACTCTGTCCTATTAACCAGTACATTAAAGTCATCATGGCTGCATTCATAACTTACTAACTCATATCAGCATAGCCAGACCCTTTACCATACCGCTATGCAGAGAAAGGGTCTTGGGACAATCGTGGAGACATCAGTGGTGGTGGAGACTTCAGTGAGCAGTGGTGGTGGAGACATCAGTGAGCAGTGGTGGTGGAGGCATCAGTGAGCAGTGGTGGTGGAGGCATCAGTGAGCAGTGGTGGTGGAGACATCAGTGAGTGGTGGTGGAGGCATCAGTGAGCAGTGGTGGTGGAGGCATCAGTGAGTGGTGGTGGAGGCATCAGTGAGTGGTGGTGGTGGAGGCATCAGTGAGCAGTGGTGGTGGAGGCATCAGTGAGCAGTGGTGGTGGAGGCATCAGTGAGCAGTGGTGGTGGAGGCATCAGTGAGCAGTGGTGGTGGAGGCATCAGTGAGCAGTGGTGGTGGAGGCATCAGTGAGCAGTGGTGGTGGAGGCATCAGTGAGCAGTGGTGGTGGAGCGTTCGGGTCCACCTACAACTGCACCCTCCAACCGCCAGAACTGATGCAGTGCACACTTCATGAACGGAACTTATTTCATTTTGTATACGTATGCGTTTTTGTATATTTGTTGTTGCCGGTCCTATCTTCCATTCTTCTGTGCCACTGGCAAGCCAAGTGGGCCCGCGCCACTGGTAAGCTGAGTGGGTCCGTGCCACTGGCAAGCCAAGTAGACATTAGTGGTGGTGGAGTGTCTGAGTTGCTTGCAGTTACCAACTCTTTGACCCACTGAAGTTCCTTTCTTGAGTCACACGATTGTTTCAGGGAGGACTTTGTTAGTTGTAAACATCCGCCATCAGATATCCCACATTTTATTGCTCATGTGTGTGCTTTTCCTTAATTATGGTCGCTTGGTTCGATTGTATGTCACGTGATTTGTGCCCTCCCCCTTTGTAGCTTGGGGGTGACCCGTGGATTGATTTGCTGTGTAGTTGAAGATGTTCACCTCAGTTTGATCTAAATACTCTGACTTGTGTGTGTTATGTTGTAGGAACTGCAAAAAGAGCTGTCTACGCTGAGAGTAAGTGAATGAGGGTGTGGTTATAGACTAGCGTGGGTGTGGTTAAAGACTAGTGTGAGTGTGAGACTAGTGTGGGTGTGGTTATAAAGTAGCGAGGCTGTGGTTATAAAGTATAATGGGTGTGGTTATAGACTAGAGTGGGTGTGGTTATAGACTAGAGTGGGTGTGGTAAAGCCGGAGCAGGTTGGATTAAGGTCTTGAGTTTTACTATTTATTTCTTTAGCATTCTCCAGAAACTGCCTTTTTTGTGGACTACCAGCGTTCCTATGGCAACTATGTTTGTGATGCAGATGGGAATGTAATGCTCGACCTTTTTCAACAAATATCTTCACTTCCTCTTGGTAAAGGGCTCCTCTGGGGGGTTACTCTTAGATTGGTTTTTGATCATGTAAAGGTTTTTAACCCTCAGTGTGCATGCGTGAGAGGGTTATAGTAGTCATTTTGTCTGTCATGCTCTGATTTTGGAGATTGACAATTAACTGTTGATTTAGGTATGAACTTTCTCAGAACAATAGTTGAGACTGTGTGAGTCTTGTAAGGCACTCGGGCAGAATGATCAGTAGCTCACAGGCCAGACCCTACCAGCTTCTATAAACAACAAACTAATAGTTATTACACGCACAAGCTATAGGTCAGGGAGACAGATACTCTGCTGTCAGGGAGACAGATACTCTGCTGTCAGGGAGACAGATACTCTGCTGTCAGGGAGACAGATACTCTGCTGTCAGGGAGACAGATACTCTGCTGTCAGGGAGACAGATACTCTGCTGTCAGGGAGACAGATACTCTGCTGTCAGGGAGACAGATACTCTGCTGTCAGGAAGACAGATACTCTGCTGTCGTGGTAGACCTCCTCGAGTCGAAGTGTAATACTCTTTAACAACAAGCCAATTCTAATAAAACTTCACATAGAGGATAAACATACAACAACTTCACAACCATTAAATGAATGGTGAAATGCTACAACCTCAATGGTTTTAGAAGGGGAGGAGATTAGTAATTAGGTAAAGTGATTACAATAGTAAAGTGATGGTGCATAATTGAGTTCAGATTTTCTCGACTTTTTCTTTCTTGATTAGGTCCTGAACAAAGACCTTTTACTGTGATATAATTTTCATGCTTATTTTTGAGAAAACATAAAGCTATTAGCTCTGCGTAAGTACTGCTTTTGTGAGTAATGTCCCTTTCATTATGTTGTAATTGAATGAGCTAATAATTTCTTATAGTATGCGGCAGTTTTGCTTTATGCTGGGAAGTTAATGAGTGTTTGAATTTGCACAGCAGTACTGATGTCTGATGGGTAATAGCTAACATCTACATGTGCTGACAGCTGTACTGATGTCTGATGGGTAATAGCTAACATCTACATGTGCTGACAGCTGTACTGATGTCTGATGGGTAATAGCTAACATCTACATGTGCTGACAGCTGTACTGATGTCTGATGGGTAATAACTAACATCTACATGTGCTGACAGCTGTACTGATGTCTGATGGGTAATAGCTAACATCTACATGTGCTGACAGCTGTACGGATGTTTGATGGTAATAGCTAACATCTACATGTGCTGACAGCTGTACCGATGTCTGATGGGTAATAGCTAACATCTACATGTGCTGACAGCTGTACTGATGTTTGATGGTAATAGCTAACATCTACATGTGCTGACAGCTGTACTGATGTCTGATGGGTAATAGCTAACACCTACATGTGCTGACAGCTGTACTGATGTTTGATGGTAATAGCTAGCTAGCGTATAGTAGCACTGTGGGTTTGCACTGTTAGTGCTTCAGGAGAATTTGTGGTCATATGATTTTGTAAGGACCATATCTTTATGAAGGTCTGTTGTTACCCTCTAACCAGTTGTGATTCAAGCCAGCTGTGTTAGGGCCAACTCAAAGTCATTGTTGTAGAAGTGTATGTGTATGTGTTTGTATAAGCAGGTTATAACCACCCAGTTGTCACGGCAGCTCTTAAAGAGGATGATGCTCTGTTGTCCATCATCAATAGACCAGCTATGTCCATGTTCCCTCCCATGGACTTAGCCGATCGGATTAAGAACTCTTTACTCAGCATAGCTCCGCCTGGACTCAGTAAAGTGTGCACTTTGATGTGTGGTACTTGTGCCAATGAGAATGCCTTCAAGGCTGCCTTTGTGCGTTACATGGTAAGGGGTCACTGCATGATGGCGTTGGGTTGTCAAGTGGCTCTAGTTGTTTGTGTGTTTAGAATAAGAAGAGAGGGGGTCCAGCAGACATAAGTGACCCCATCTACACAGAGACCAAAATGAACAAGGTTAGTGAAGAGATAGTGAGTGAATGAGTGACTTGTGAGGTTAGTGAAGAGATGAGAGAATGAGTGACTTGTGAGGTTAGTGAAGAGATGAGAGAGTGAGTGACTTGTGAGGTTAGTGAAGAGATGAGAGAATGAGTGACTTGTGAGGTTAGGTTGTGTGAAAGTTATGAGTGTTCCATTGTATAGAGCTGGGTGTGGTAAATGGGTGTGGTTGATGGATGGATTATTTACTTCCTAGTTTACCAACTCCATCTTCTTGTGGTTTGCATGCCTCTATCTTCAAAGGTCTAGGTTTTGAAAGAGGAATCAATAAAAGTACACAATTTTCTCTGTGTATGCATGTGTTTGTATATTATAGGGCCCAGGTTGTCCTGACTTGAGCATTATGTCATTTGAAGATGGTTTCCATGGTCGCGCATTTGGCACGTTGTCGTGCACGCACACAAAGACAGTTCATAAGCTGGACATCCCTGCCATGGACTGGCCCATCGCTCCGTTCCCTCAGCTGCGGTACCCGCTAGACAAGTACAGCCAAGAGAACAAAGAAGAGGAACAACGGTGTCTCATAAAGGTGGATCACATGACTAGTCACATGACCTAAATCCACATGTTTGTTTGTGTGTTATTTCAGGTGGAGGAGGAGTTTGTGAGAGCTATTGAGAAGAAGTGTCCAGTAGCTGCAGTCATAATAGAACCCATACAGGCTGAAGGAGGTGGGTGTGTCCAGGTGGGTGTGGTCTGATGCATTTATACTGGGTGTGACCAGAATTGTTAAACTAGGTGTGGTCAAATGCATTAGTCACACTAGTTGGTGGGTGGACGTTGATCTCTCTGGTTGGTGGGTGGACGTTGATCTCTCTGGTTGGTGGGCGGGCGTTGATTCTCTGGTTGGTGGGTGGGCGTTGATCTCTCTGGTTGGTGGGCGGGCGTTGAT
>WLWD01001173.1_pt1 | contig 40991 bp, 25 predicted proteins | sample 6712731 | NCBI WGS metagenome assembly WLWD01 (sample SAMN12718690, study PRJNA576275) | sponge metagenome | isolation source: marine sponge | host: Mycale hentscheli | place: New Zealand: South Island, Marlborough, Capsize Point | collected 2014-11-01
TAGCTCCCCAATAACATAAACCCGATTTTGCATTATCCACCCCTAATACTGTCTCGATAGCTCCGCTAGATCGCCAATAACATATACCGGATTTTGCACTATCCACCCCTAATACTGTCTCGATCGCTCCGCTCGCTCGCCAATAAACAAACATCCCCGATTTTCAATTGTGTTACCCCTATCAGTGTCTCGCAAGCTACGCTCGCTCGCCAATTAGACCCTTCATAAAAACATGATTGACACCTTTCTCACCTAAAGGGGGGGCAGATTTTTTCACACTTTTCCTTTGCTTTTTTCCAGACTCCTTTAGGTGAGAAAGTGTCAATCTAGTGAACACATAAAAAGTTTTGAAGTGGAGTGGACTATGAGGATTATTTGTACAAATGCGTGATGGAAAAAATGTGCTAATAGCGTTTGCAAGCTTCTATAAAAAATGAGCGATCACGCTTAGACATTTAGTTCCCGATATTTGGTTGGTGGTGAAGGAACCTATATTTTGGTTGCTGGTGAAGGAACTCAAAAGTTGCTCTATGAAAATGAGCTTTGCTTTAGTGATTTTAGTGGCTGTTTTAGTGGCCATCACAGGTAACCAACTTCATACTTGAACGTAATTATGTATGTAACTATCTATTAATGATACACTTACTAACTATTATTACTTTATTGATTATTACTAACTATTACTACTTCAACTTTTTATTATTATTACCTTTTAGTATATTAACTATTATATCATTATTAACTTTTAGTACATTAACTATTATCATTATTAACTTTTAGTACATTAACTTTTAGTACGTTAACTTTTACTATTATTCATTGTTATTATTATTAACTTTATTATTATTAACTTTCAGTATAATTAACTATACTATTATTAAATTATTATGGTGAACTTTTTATTATTAATATTATATTGTTTCCTTTTATTAACTTTTACTGTATTATTCCTTTATTTATTATTATTGTTGTTATTACTGTCAACCACCCAACATTTTGTTAACTGCTGCAATTATTGGACAGGGAGACACTTTTGGGCGCAAACGGATGAAATTTCACTGTAACGAACTAGCGTGTATCGAGCGTGCAGGTACAATAAACCTCCCTCTGTATTTTTTTTTTCACGAGGGGCTTAATTACGTCAATCCTATAGCGTCTTCCGTGCTCTCCATGTTACCAGTTCGCAGGGGTGATAAATCAAGCGAGTCTGGTCTTCATTTTATCCTAACACCAATAGCTCGCTTATGTGTGTATTTCATTATGAAGCACAGGTAGTTTAGGATAGCTAGCAAAGCGAGCGAACTCTACCGACATTTGGACATAATTACTCGTAATACTGAAGACCTGGTTTGCAATGTCCAGAGCGTGGTGAGGGCTGACCTGTAGGATCCCCTAAACGTGGTAGTTCAAGCAGAATGTGCAACGCCTTACTAATTTAGAACAGCGGCAGTTCCTAACAATGCATAGTAAAATAGTCCCCTAACTGAGTGCCAACATAGTGACCATTATTTGTCCTTGCCTGACAACACAAAATACACTAGGTGACTATCCCACAATGACTTTTAAGCCTTGAAAAGCATTTTATTCTTGAGGCTTATCCCAACGATAGGACTTCCGTTACTTTCATTGGCGGCTATAAGAGTATCTGAAAAGCCTTTACTTAATTTAAGCCATTTAACTTCGGGTACATTTGACCGCGCGTACATCTGACCAATCGTACATCTGACCACTCGTACATCTGACCACTCGTACGTCTGATAACTCACTTTAACAATACAGCGCATAGCTAACTATAAAACTATTAGATTCGTGTTAATTGTCAGATCACTCAGACTTAGGTGTTTTGCTAAATAATATATGTACGAGCACGCCGGACCTCGTTGTTTCTACAAATACCGCTGGATTAGGATCTTCCCTACAACGTGTAGTCCACAAAAAGACTGATTTTATCTTAAAAAATAATTCGAAATAATTCTGGCATACTGTTTTCATTTCTTTTTATTAATGATTGAATGTTTCACAGACCAAAGATAAACTAACTGTTACCCTCTAGGCAAGCGCTTCAGGATTAATTCTTGATACTAGCCTGCTGACATTCCTTTGTATTATGGAATTATTACTATCTTCATTTTCAGTTATCTTGAGTCTACTTACTGGGTATATGAAGATGGATCAATAACCTAAGTAGTAACTGGAAATAGTTTTAACTAGTATATAAGTGAAAGTACTTGAATAGATTATATACTAATCCTTGGTTAGTTACTGATACTTATATTGTTACATGTGCTCTTAGCATCAGATGGTGCTGTAGAATTTCTTGATTTTCCTGATGGAAAATTCGTTAAAGTGAATGAGCCGACCTCATTCTATTGTGCTGTTATCAGTGTTAACAATAACACTGGACTATTGTGGCAGAAAGCAAACGCAACATTGCCTCATGTATCAAGGACAAGTATCGTGCAAAGTGTGGTTCCTCTGAAAAATGGCAATTTCTATGTAAGTTCAACATTATAACCCTAGCGATTAAATCTGCTTAAACAAAGGCAGCGTATACTTTTTTGCAGTCTATACATTTTGCAGTCAATAGCAAACAAATAATTGGCAGGAAAAGAAGCAACAACAAAAAATAAATCAACAACAACAACAAAAACAACAACAGATTAAGAGTCTATACACCACAGTAATAAGAAGACAAAAAAATATATCAAAGAAAATTATTGTTAGATAATAATCTAAAATAGCATAATGAGCTAATGTGTTTATAATACTTAGATATCAAGCAGACTTCGTGTCAAAAATGTTGAATTACACGATGAAGGATATTATTATTGTATAACAACTGATGTGATTGGATCATCAAAGCTGGCTCAGCTAGTTGTTGGAGGTAAGTAAAATTGGAAGTGCAAAAAAACAAAAAAAAACAAAAATTAGCTTGTAAGTGCACAAATAGCAAGAACTTCAATAACAGCATTGTGTACTTCAATAAATCATGAAGTATTGTTGTATTGCTACTAGCTAGAGTTTTACATGATATAAATTACAATTTTAATGCAATAACAGACAGAAATGTTGAACCCCACCTGGTATTTGTAAGGTAAATTGAATGAGAGTATTAACTATTCTTAAATGTGTTTTATGCTATCAATTTTTGTCTTAAAAACCTCATTTTGTAAATACCACAGAGCGAATTCCTTATATTTGCTACTTAGATTAGAAAATGTGATACTGCTGTACGACAATAGCAAAAGTTGTGGATGTAAATTGATTATAATACATTGCCTACAATTATTATAATATAGTAGTCAACAACCACAATCAAGAGGATGTATAAACTAGAAGTTAATAATATACATCATCCTATGCTGTAAGACAAGTTACTATTAATACCCTCATGTATATGGAAATAAAATGTTATAATAAAGTAGCAAATTATGAACTGTAATAAATATGGAGCTTTGAGAGTCCATGTAAATAAGTCATTTCAGTTTTGACCATATGAGATGTTAATTTACATATTTAGAAAGACCAAAGGTCAGGTTATTTGTCAATGGCATGAATAATGGATTGTTAAAAGAGAAAGTGATTAGGGCACCACTGAATTCCAGTGTTACTCTTGAATGCAGTGACCAAGGATTTTTACATTGGATATACCGTGCTGATATGCTAACATACTATGAAGATGAACTAACAATGCCTTCAGGACTACCAGACAATGCTCAAGTAGATCCAATTCATTCAAATAAAATTCATGTAGAAGTTACAGAAGATAGTGCTGGGTTTTATTCTTGTCAGTATGTTGAAGAAGATGATCTAAATATATTGCTAGCTCCAGGTAATATTGAAAGTTTAAATTAACCTACCATGTACTGGCATGGTCTGAGAGCTATACTCTCACTTATTCTTACATAATGATTTAAAACATTATGTAACCTCTGGTCATACTGTTTACTCTAGCCTGCAATATTATATCAAGGCTGTAAGAATGCCAGAAACTTTTTTTTAATACATTACTATTGGAAAAAATCAGAAAAAGTGTTGATGAAATTCAATATTATTTATTTCTAAAGGAATAAAAGCATAAATGCTAAATCCCAATATTATAATTATTTTTTATACAGTTTGTTCCAATTGTATGGAGTCTGTATTATGAGTCCAACTGGACAAAGTGAACATTACTTTTTTTCATATCATTATTTTGTATTCTAGCTATAGATAAAGTTAAAATAACTGAATGGAATGAAATAGAATTCAAAAATTTATCCTATACTGCTTTGTTTGGACAATATTTTTTCACATCAGAGACTGAGATATCATGGTACATTAACAATAGCTTCATTGATCCTGACAATTCATATTACAAGTTGGAAACCGATGGTCTTAATTCACTCTTAAGGTGGGCTGTCAATCAGCCAAAGAGCAATGGCTGGTACTCATTAAAACATGAATTACTGGATTTGAATGACTCATTTTATGTTGGTATGTTGAAAATAATGAGTTACAACTAACATAAATACAACACTGGTGCTTGTATAATATCTCAATTAAATCATTACATTTTAGTAAATTGTTTGCAGTGTCTAAATAATGATGGCTCTCTGAACTATATGATGAAGATAGAAGTGACTGCTACCTATAAATTTACCCTTCTATAGTTGTTCAATAGTTATTAGACTAATTACTTGATTAATTTGATTGTATTTATTTACTATTTTAATAGTGGAAGAAGGCACTCCATATTACTCCCCACAAAATTATTCAGGACTTCGATACAATAAAGGCCCCAATTCTGGAACTGGATATTTAATTAGATCATATATTGCTCAGCAAATCAAAGAGAATCGTCACATAGTCATACCGGTTGTTGTTCTTATAGTCTTAGGAGGAGTGTCTTGTCACATCCTTCAAGTAGTAGTTGTGTTATTGTACAAGAAATATTATAGAAACAAAATGGATCAGAAGCCTGGGAAGAAGCCAACAAAATTTACCAGGTATTAATTCATGTAGCTAGAAACTATAATATTTAGTAGGTAAATTATATATTATTAACCATTAAACAATGATTGTCTCTCTGTTAGTCTCTATTCTCTTTCTTTTCTATTGCTTCCCCTACTGCTCATTCTGTCACTGCTCTGGCCTGTTTGAGGCTGGTGATGCAATTCATATGGTGTAGGTAAGCATTTAAATTAACAGAACAAGTGGTTGCGGTGCAAGTAAACTGAGTATGTTACACAACTAACAAATTGTCCTTATGTAAATTATTATGTAGATTGCTATTTGGCCTATAAATTAACACTAGCTAAATCCAAAATATATTATTTAGAAGTTCAATTAACCAGTTCACTTCATATTATAATTTTTCTAACAATTATAACATATCAAATAACTTGTTGTGGTGTCCTGGTTTAAATTACCCGATGTGATATTCTTGTTTATGTAGAGCCCATAGACGAGTGGCACCAATGCCAACAGCAAAGCCAGTTGTAACTGCATGTGCCATTAATGAACATGTAGTAATTAATATGGAATAACTTTTTATTGTTAGTTTAAATTAAAATTTAATTAATTAAGTGAAGGACTGAATTTTTAGACACTTAGCTAACTATATCAATCTGCATTACACATGTATCAATGGAGGCCCATGATAACGACACGCATGAAATTGACAATTATGTGCTCTCATATTTAGTACCTTAAGTGAAGTCAAAAGTATAAATAAATACAACAGAATATAACTTATCACCTTGGTGCCATAAAAAGTAAACAAAATGTGTTGAGTTCAAATGGATTCGCTATTCACTTTACCAGCTTTTTCTTTATATCGATGGTAATGTTCAGCACTGCAAAATGACTGCCTTTAGAGATATTGCTGCAAAATAGAAATTTTAAGCTATTACGTGAGCTTTAAACCTGGTTTGTGAAACCGTCTTCTAGGAGTACACAGTATTCAACAAGTATGGTGGACAGCATCCAGATGACCGGTGTAAATGCAGTACACTCCGACACACACACTGCTGATACTCATAGTGTTGTTGTCTTAACCCTTTAGGTTACTTGCATGAGCAAAGTTCCAGACAAATTGTTGAAGTGCTCTCAACTCACTCATTCACTTCTGGTGACTAATCTTCTCTAGCAAGAAGCTTGTATAGGCACATACATGATTGTGAAAAAGAGTATTTCATTTTGATGGACAAAGAGTTTCAAGAATGTTGCCGAAACATTAAAAGCAAAGAGGAAAATGTTAGGTAAGCAGGAGAAATCTGCTGCTTTGAAATCCAATGTATTATAAACAATTTATTGTACTCAAGTACAACACATGGAATACATTTCACTCTCACACTTGTATTTCACTCACTGAAAATACTTACATATGCTCATAAAAAATCTCCCCATGTTGCATGCTAACTTGTGCAATAAATTTATATTTTATATTATATATATATATATATATATATATATATATATATATATAATATGTATATATTGTTTGGGCCCTGCCAAATAAACTGTGAACTGTCGTGAACACACACCATACACCACACTCTATTTGCACCTAGTACAGTCATATATCTTTCTCATGCAATTAGCGTTCTTTCTCACTCCCCCTACCAAGACCCTGTGCTCGCCTTCATGGCACTATCTGATTGGTCGACATGAAATCCTCACCTCACATTTACCCTTCTTCTATTATAATGTTTCACTCCCACACACTTTAGAGTTAGGTTCAGTTTTTTTTTCCATTTCTGTGTACACTGTCAACCGCAGTCTGTTGTGTAATCATTATCTATCTCTTTCTTTTTTGTGCTTGAATCCTGTAAGTCCCCTTTCTATATTTCTTTTTGTGAAAGACATCTTGTCTTCAGCTATTTCTTTTTTGTCCTTGTAGTCCCCTTTATGTGTGTTTCTTAATTATAACGTTTGTGTCATAGTTAAGAACTTTATTCTTTGGTAGTTAATTTCCGAGGGTGCGACTAACAGTCTATCCATATCTAATAGTAGATTAAGTGAGATAAGATGGAACAACACAAACAAAATATTATAGTTATTAATATGTGATCTTTCACTTTCAAGACCCTAGATTCAATACAATATGTTTAGAACTACATGACACAATCTCAGTTTACATAAGACCTTTAATGATGATAATATTCTTTAGGCGGAAAGTATTTGTTTACTAATTCTGCATACTGAAACTTAATGATTCAGAACACATTCTGACAGACATGAAGACTGATTATTTATTTCAATTTCCTGTTTAAAAACTGACTTTAGTATATATGGTGAATGAAAAAGTCAAGCAGTTAGTGCAACAGAATGGACCACAAACTTTTTATTAGATTGGTTAAATTTATTAGTTTATTTATTACAGCAATAGGAGAGCTGGACCTAGCTGGACAGCCTCTAAATACTGATCGTCCAATATGGTCTCAAAGAGTCAACAACTCTTGGCAATGTGGAGCTGACTATCGTTTATCAGTATCATGTGCCGACAATTCCACAGTTATCAAGATACCACGATGTTACTGCATGTATTATGACAAAGAAGCTGATCAGACACAGCTGGGATATTGCCTGACTACATGCTTCAATGTCAACCGAACCCTTCACATTAGACTCAAAAAATATTCTGTAGCTGATGGCAACCAGTTTAACCTAGACATGTGCAGCATAAGTGCGGGATCATTTGTGACCAATAAAGTGGGAAGGTTTTGTGGCCATTGTAAGGAGGGATTTGGGCTAGACCTCAACACTAACCGTCTATCCAAGTGCATTCCTTGCACTAACCAGAATATCGCTGGTAACTTACTAAAGTATCTCGCCGCCACTCTTATACCAATGGGAATATTATTTTTTATCTTGGTCACTGCAAAGATTCCTATTATTAGCAGTAAACTGAATGGTGTCGTGTTCTGTATGCAGGTTTTGTTGTCCTCCATTGTTATTGAAACAACAATGAACTCTTGGTTTGACACTCGTGCTGCTACTTCCAAAGAAATTGTTGGCATAAAGGTTTTTAAATTTTTACGGCAGCTTATAAATTTGTCTTTTTACCAAGACTTCTATCCTCAAAATTGTCTTGGCCCTCAATTCAGTGTCTTACACATTGTTGCAATAGATTATGTAATAGCTTTGTTTCCTTTCTTTCTCATATTCATGTCATACCTTTTAATCAAGATGTATGATAAAAATGTGATTATTCTTGTACTGGCTTGGAAGCCAGTTAAGTATATTCTAGATTACTTCTACTCCAATGATGCTCCCAAAAACTCATTAGTAGAAGTCTTTGCATCTTTTATTACTCTATCTAGCGTGAAGATTCTGACAATTTCCCTCACACTTCTGTCCTCCATAAAAGTATACAATGAGCAAGGACAAGCACTCAACAAAAGGTACTTATATATTGATGCCAGCATTGAGTTCTGTGGACCTCAACATCTCCCCTATGCTATACTAGCTATTGCTGTAGCCTTAATTTTTGTAGTTTTTCCCATGCTACTTCAACTCCTCTATCCATGCAGATGCTTCCAAAAGATTCTCAATTGTTTAAAATGGAATTCTCATGTGCTACGAGTATTTATGGATGCATTCCAAGGGAGTTATAGGACCCAACCATATGACATGAGGTTCTTCTCTGCTTTCTACTTTTTTACTAGAATATTACTGATTGTGTTAGCATCGCACATTTATAATTACATGGAATTAAGCATCTACTATATAATAGCCTTAAATTTGATTGCTCTAACTGTTGCCACTGCTCAGCCCTATAGGATATCTCCACACAACTATTTGGAGGTAGTAACAATCCTGATATCGACATTACCTTGCTTATCAATCACCCTTATGATCATCATTGTATATTTCGACCATCGAATTAGAGGTATTGTGAGAACGGTTAATATCTTGGCATGGTCTGTTACTGGAGTGTATTGGATGGCAATTTTTCTTTGGGGATTACTGGGAGAAAATGTTCACGTGCTGTTTAATAAGTTCATGTCCAAGTGTGGAGGTCGCTTGAATGAGGCTTTTTGTCGAATAAGGGGTAAAAAGGACAAATCTGTGGTAGAAGAACTGGATGAAGAACTGGATGAGACCAGAAGTCTAATGAGAAGACTCTAAATGATATTATCCTTGGAACATAAAAAAAAAAGTGACTTACTAAACTTATGATGTGTGGAATTTGTCATCACTGTAGTGCTGTTTTTTTTTATTACTGTTTGCATAATGTCTGTATTATAATTATTGTGAACTTAGTGTGCTAATAACAGGTTGTTTGTAAATACTAGATCATTCGATTTTACTTCTATATGGTTAAAATCATGAAATGTTGGGAGTGTGAAAGTGTTGTTGTTGTTGTTGTTGTTCTTACATCATAGCATCAAGGGAATTGTGAACCATTGGCAGAATCATTAATTTCACTAGGCATTCATGATAATCCATGCAGATTGGTAACCCCAAAGTATTTGGAACAAAAGGACCAGAGATTCAAATGCCAAGATACAAGCTGTTCACAAATGTAGAGTGTTTACCAAAGACCAAAAAAAATTCCACCAATGAAATGGATGGAAAATTTTTTATAATTTGTCGGAATTGTAAGAAAAATCTAGCTTGTTTTCCTTAGGCAACAATATGAATATGTAACTGGTGCATTTTCCCGTGCTATTTCAGACACTGCAATGGTAATTAACAACCAAATCCATTATATACATATCTGCAATGCCGAAGAAACAGATACAGCTTATGGCTACATGAATAATAACTGAATGCAGACAGGTATAGATTGTAATGCATTACACAATTGGGCTATTTCTCTCAAGTGTCCAGATCTAGGATGTGCTTGTGCAAAAATAGTGCTCCGGAAATTATGAATTTTAAATGTCTGCACTACTAAAGGATGACTGAATGACTCATCACAAAATGATCTAGAATTAAAAAGATCATCTCAAGCAAACGTTGCACAAGTAATTCAAATCTTATACGTATAGTCACTTAAGGTTAGTAAACTACATGCACCAGGCACTCTAGCCAACATTTCTCTAATTGATAACTAAGGACTTGGTCAGCAAGCATTTCTTAGACTATTGGGCATTGAGAAAAATGCCTGTGGCTTTGATCTACCTTCCCAAGTTGAACATTACATCTCTTTCTACAACCACCAACTGAAAGCAGAAGAGCAACTTTACAATGGCTAGGCAGTATAAGGCAGACTATCAGGTACAGAACTAAATTCAAAATGTTAAGGTATATTAGAGACAAGAGTAACTTCCCTCAGATGTATCTCCGGCTGTACTACAAAGTGATGTGGCTGCACAAAATAAAAGGGCATGATGATGAAGACAACTCAAAATTGCAGTGAAACAGACAGAGATATAGATTGACAGACAAATACCATCATATTATTTTTTCAGACACAGATATTGTTGATTTCTCCACAATGCAAGCTATAATGATTTCCTCTAACAACTGAAACAGTGCACAGTTCAAGAATTAGATAATATTTTTTTATGCAGTTAGCTACTGGTTTATCATTAAAATCCTGAAGGCTATCAATTACCGCTATATTATCTGGTTCTAGTTTAATTCTGTTCACACTCTATTTAAAAAAAAAATCTTCTCCTAAACAATGGCTATATACATCGGAGTAATGATCTGCAGACTTCAAGAGCACAGATTTGACCATGACAAAAATTCAATCTAAAAATAAAATTCACACAGGCAGTCAGCGCATCTGAGGGTTAACTTGAGCTTGTGCATGAGTACCAACCCACATGCTATAGCAAGTAGATACCACCATCTCTACTATACCAAGTATTTGTTTCTCTTTTCCTTCTCTCTGTGTATTTCTCTGACTTTATCTCTTTCTACTTAAGTAAAATAAGTTTCCCTTCCCTACTTCTATGCTGTCCTTCAATCCACTTCTGCCATTCATTCCTTTGATTGTCTACAACCATGGAGATGCTAGTATTCTCTATTATGTGGTCACCATTAGCCAACTCCGAACAAATGTCACCAGAGATAATATAGTTATAAACAATGGAAGTATCACTGAATACATTTTTAACCCGAGCCATGGAGCAGACTATTGCACCAGGTTGAAATTCTGTATTGCTCCTGTCCGATCAGTTACTGACTTAGAACAAGCCAAATAATGTGTCATCACTTCATTAAACAGAGGTCAGTAAGTTATCTTCACAGTCCAAACTATCATTAGCTTGGTGTGCCAGAACAATAGCTGGTAAAATGGTTTGACAATTAATTAACAGAATTTTAAATTTAAAAGTGGACATTTTGTTATTTGTTTCAGTGATATGAAAGAGTTTATTATTATTTTTTTTTTTTTAAAGCTTACACTGTCAATGGCCCAAACAAATCATCGTTAATTTTTCACCATGGGAAATACTATACCAACTCCTCCTACACTATAACCTGTTCAACTCAACCTCTAGTGGTATGGATGGTCAACGGACAACCTCTACCCCAATTAGGGTTTCAAACATAGCTGGATCTCACAAGAGTAAGGACATGCCTGAAACAGGTGACATTGATTCCTCTGGTAAACTTTATCTGAATGGTATTCATAACTTTCCTGTCAGCTAACAGATTTTCATTACTTACTCCTAACTCAGTAGAGAGTAGAGTCAGAAATTGACCTGCCAACTCATGCAGACAAAGCACTAGCCAAACACTCACACTCTTATACTCATGATAAACTGATGAGGAATTCAATGATCCAGATGCACAGAAGAAATTAGTGTAGTATTTAGATCTTTCACCACTTAGAAGATCAATTTTGAACCTCATGGTAGAGCTAGCTGGAGCATATGGGATTAGCAGAGAGTGTCACAATATTCTTGAATGGTGAAAATGAAAAGAGATGACTAGGCAGCAGACAAGAAAAAAATTAAAGCTATCCAGAAGGAAATTTATGATTTGTACAATAATAGCGGCTACAATCTGATCAGCTGACTATAGCTGAAACCATAAGTTTTACTACAAGTCACAGGTACAGGTAGCAGCTAGCTGTACTCAACTTGTGACCTCATCACTAATTTTCTTAATAATGTGTGGGCATGTAGGGTGCATACTTGGCTGTCCATAACTCAAGAACTATTCAACCAATCACTCAAAAAAATCTGTAGATATGCTTCCATTTATTTATGGCACTAAATGTATAGTACTTATTACATGAGTCAGAGTTTGATATGGTGAAATCTTTAATGAGCAGGCAATTTATTTTCACAAGCCAGAGGTGAGTGAATGAAGCCTGAGAGTGAAATATCTAGCCATATCACTCTGATAAATGTAATAAGTGGTTTATTCCACACTAGATATCTTCACTGAAGTAGTTTGTATGAGCACCAGTAATTCTAAGTGGAAGTTGGCCATAAATCTCTCTAGGGACTCCCCACACCCGCAGCTGGTATTTTAGCAGCTGCTCTAACCTTGTTGGGTAGGTTTTACTAGAGGAATGTGGCTGTAAAAGCTCAGAAAACTGTTAGCCTGGCCCTGTTACCATTAGCTAGGGCAATGAGCTTGATAATATGGCCATGAGATAACACCATGTTATGACCTTAGCTATCTCACCTTGTGGGCCCTTGGCTCCTCAGAACTTCAGGTAACTCACAGTAGGTAGGCAGCTTATAGTATCGCTGCCACCAGAGTCTACTCTATCGCCACAGCGAACAAGAACTTAGTCTTAACTAGAACTTGATATGGAATAGACTGACTACAAAAATGATGGTGGGTGAGTTTTATACACAGTCCAGAGTTCCACCCACAAAACAAGGATGATACAGCACAAACAACACCACATGACCATTCAACCCCTTACACAAGGATTCCACAAACGATTAACACATATACAACATGGTTCTTCCACAACATGACCATATAAGGTGACACACAAGTTAGTCTCAAAACACCTGTAAACAATCCGCACACACAAACATCTACAACATTGAATAGTTACAAATAATGAATATCTTCTATGCATGTTCTCTCTCTTTATCTTCTTCCCTCTCCTTCCCTGGTCTCTCTCTCCTTCTCATGTCTTCTGTCTCCTTCAAATGTGGGTTTGCATGCCCTTTGGGGCCCACACACCTCACCGGTCACTACCTAAAAATAAAATAACTGTTAATGGAATAAATAAACAAATAAATAAATAAATAAATATATTATATATATACATATATACATTATTATATATATATATGTATTGTATATATATTTTTAATATTTACTAATATTTGAATACTGCATACTATCACGAGTTTGTTGGCTAGCATTTACATGAGTGCCACGGGCACAAGTGTAAATGCCACAGACAGCTAAATGATATCCTCCCCCCCCCCCATATCCAATGATTAATCAACTTATTGTATACTGATTATTAGGCCCTGCCTGATTATGCTAGCATTTTTTCTGGAATAATAGACATGAAATAGCAACGTGGAATAATTCTAGAATAATATAAGCATTTAAAATAATAATAAAGGGAAAATGAGGAAGATTTTCTCCATTTCTTTTAACTGAGAGAACTGCACCAACTCCACTACTGCTGGCATCTGTTTCTAAAGTAAAGCAATCTTGGGGGGTGGGAATACATAGACTAACACATTCACATAAACAATTACACATACTCACAAATGCTGCCTCCATTTGAGATGTCCACACCACCTTTGATGCTGTTTCCTTGGAAGTGGCAGGAGTCAAAATTTGTTGTGTCTCACAAAAATTTGGCACAAACTTTCTATAATAGTTCACAGTGCCAAGAAACCTCCTTATGTGCTTCTTTGTCACAGGTTTGGGAGATTGCACGATATCAGGCAGAAACCCTGATTCCATAGACTATTAATAATAATCATAACACTGCAGAGTGGCTTAATAAATTAATTAAGGCAAGCTTTGTCATGCTGGGAGGTGAAATTTAATGACATTCATGATCATGGCTGATAGTAATTATCACAGCTATTGAAGTTGGTGGACACATCCTACTGGAATAATTGATTAAATTGTGCTATTTATAAACTGCAGACCACGAAAGTGGTAAGATATTATTTTTAAGAGTTCTCATGAGAAGCTGCTAAACCAGTCAATAATAATCCATGAGAGGTAATCTTAGAGTGATTAGAGATAAAGTACATTTAATTTCCACAGTACTATAGCTGTTCACACTGTAAATGGAGTGTTGTGTTCACACTGTATTGTAATCATACCACATGTGTAGAATATGCACATGTATGTGTGTGTGCTTGTGCATGTGTGCGGTAATACTTTCAGGAATAAATTTCAATTTACCTTATTAAATAAAAAATTGGTTCCCATATTGATAACAACCTCGTTCCATGCAAGCAAAAATGCATGGAGCGATAATTCATAAATCAATACATTGACAAAGTTCATAATACTTGCACACTATAATATAAAACTGATACCTTTAAACGAACTCAAATAATGACTGAAAAGTAATCCCCTTCAATATTCATTCTATTGAATAACATTCATAGGATTTATTGTATATTCTAATCAATGCATGTTTGGCATACCTCAAGTCATCACAACTTAAATGAGTGGGAGTTCAACTTCCTGATCCTGTAGGCAGTGAAAAATTTGAGCAGCCATGCTGCAATTCTATTCAATTTAGCATACGAGGAATACATGTCCCACAACTTGCAATTTTCCACTGTTCCCATGGCAACCAACACTATTGCATCTTTCTTCATTCCTGGTAAATGGTCATCAGGGATGTACACAGTCACTTCCGGCCACACCTCTTCTTTGCACAACCAATCTGGTCCCTCCCACCATAATTTGGAAGTAATGAGCTCAGTTGCAGACACGCCTCTGCTTGGCAAATCAGCTGGATTCTCATTGGAACTAACATGTCTCCATTTGACTTGTGGCAGCAGTTCAGTAATTAATGACACACGGTTTGCCACGAATGTTTTTAACTTGCACAAAGGTTTTTGTAACCATGCCAAAACTATCATGGAATCTGACCAACAAACAGTATTGGATAATGGTATTTGCAACAATGCTGCTACATGTGACAACAATTGAGCAAGCAACTTAGCAGTCTCCAATTCCAGCTCGGGCAACATCCTTTTCTTCAATGGGCATACCCTAGCTTTGGTATAAAGGAGTGAACATTTGACATTGTTGTTGTTGCTTTTGATTCTGGCATACACGGCAGCTTCAAATGCTTTGCAGCTACTATCTGCAAAGCCATGTAGTGTTACCATGGTGACATCACTGACCATGCCTGTGTATCTGTTGATGGGATGGCACTTGACCATGTGCACTTCTTCCAACCACTGTTGCCAAGATTCAACTAATGTAGCAGGTATTTCTTCATCCCAACCAATATTGTTCTCCCACAAGCATTGCAACAATATCTAGCCTGTTATGGTGTATGGTGCCATCAAGCCTAGCACATCATAAATTCCAGCCACTACTCTAGCCACAACCCTTTTGGTTACCTTCTCAATAGTTGGTGGAGAGGGTGTAGTCACAAACAGACAGTCCATGGATGCATCCCAGTGAGTGCCCAGTGTCTTCAATGCATCCTGTTTCACCAGCAACTTCCTGTCTTCCGTTTCCACCAATTCTTGTGGAATTGAATCAAACACTTCCGTGGATGATGAACGCCATTTCTTCAGTGTCATTCCTGCTGCATTAAGCTGCTGACATAATGATTGCTGCAATTCAATTGCTTCCTCCACTGTTGCTACTTCATCCACATAAAATGATTGCAATATTTCCTTGCTTGCTGCTGGATACTTGTGTTTGTCATTTTTTGCATGGAGCCTGATGACAGATGTAGCAATGAATGGAGATGGCCTAATACCGAATGTTAGTCTCGTCATTCTAGCCACTGCAATCCTTCCATCACTGGTTCTGCAGAAAAATCTGTGGTATTCTTTATCATCAGGTTGTAACTCAATCTCTCGGTACATTTTGCTAATATCTGCAGTTATAGCAATTTTGTGATTTCTAAATTTCAGAAGCACATCTGCTATGGGACATGCTGAGATTGTGCCACAGAATGAGATTGATAATGGCATGTACTACCTACCTGTACAAGGTGTTGTGAAGCCAGAATCAACATCAACAAAAATACATCCTGTATTTTGATGGCTCTGCAAAATCATCCAGTGGTTGAGATGTAGCTGCTCAATTCCTTACTGAATGAATCCAAACCTTGCAATTTCAACATTTTCCTTTCGTTTTGCAGGAATCTAGCTTTGGCCATGTTCCTTGATTCACGTAGTTGTGGTAGATTTGCTACTCTTGGTAATTTGCATACGTATCTTCCATCCTCCTTCTGATGCACCGAGTCATGAAATTGTTTTACTGTTGATTTTTCTTCTGCAGTCAATTTGGAAGCTGCTGGTACTTTCTCCAATTGATACATGGATTGAAATAACATGGCATCCTCATCCTCTGTCAATTCCACTTTAAGACTTGTTGCTTTTTTATTTGCTGCTGTTGATGCTGCAGGTCCTGACACTGACCATCCAAACATGGTGTTGATGGCAGTAATTCTTGCTTTGGCACAGAATTTCTTTTCATCTGGTCCAAAACAATGGCAAGTCATTGGTGCTTATAATAGCATCAAGTTGGCCTCCAAATTGTGGATCAGCAAGTGTGAGTCCATGCCGTATTTCATGCTTTGCCACTTCCTGTGGCAGTTCTGGTGGTGTTGCAGCTGGTAGTGTTGGATCTATTGCTACACCAATTGGTATGTCCACAGATGAAGGATGTACAGTAGAGATGCTGATGGTACTCTAATGTGTCAATTTGCTTTCAGCCACAGTGCCTTTCATGATCATATTCACTGGTTTTCTTTCTGGCTGCAAAAAGCTTGCCACATCCTCTGAAATTATCGAGTGTGTGGAGCAATTATCCAGTGCCGCTCGTGCTGTGATTCTTTTTCCTTGATGTTAAAGAGTCACTAATGCTCTGTGGATGAATCCAGCACTGAGAGTGGGTACACTGCAATTGCTGTCCTTTTTGTCACTTGGTTTTCCTTGTGTGACACTTGATAATTACTACAACACACAAGTCATACTGTACACTGTTGTGATACTGAACTGCTTGTTTGAGTTCCAGAGACACATTGTTTCTAAATGAAGTCTACTGACTTAGTCTCACAAAATTCCTTTTTAGAAAAGTGAATATATAGACCTTTAATTACTTTGGTGGTTTTTGTCCTACAGTGGGACCTCTTATTCTTTAGTGAATTACTGTCAGCCATTTCTATTCCTTTCTTTTAAATTGCTTTTATTTCCAATTTCAATTATCTGCTTCCACTTAACTGTTTCCAGTTATTAATTTCAATTATCTATTTCCAATTATCAATTCCAATTATCTTTTTCCAATTATCAATTTCAATTATCTATTTCCAGTTATCAAATCTTGATTCGAATACAGTACTTTCTCTGTAAAAGGACTTCAGCCACTCAGTCTGTGCTGATGTTTCTAGGTCCCTCCTCTAGTGAAGTTGCTGTATTTCTTTGTCAATAGAGTTGGATTAGCTTGTACAGCTACCAGTCACTTTCTTCCTTCAATAGCTTGGTTTCTTGATCTTAGGCTACTGGTCCTTCTCCTACACCCCTGTCACGTATCCGGCTCGAAGGACCAATGTTTGTGAGTGTGTAAGGCTCACAAGCTAAGGACCACTCTGCTAGCAGAGATTGAGCACAGCAGCTAGCCTTTGTAGCTGTGCCCAACTTGATATTTTGTTTTCTTGTTTGTGTTACTAGGCCTCTCAACTGCTCACTACCACAAAAAAGGCAGGATAGGCAAAACTAGCCAAGCTATTGCCACAGATTACCAAAGATATAAACTTATATGTAACCTTTCAATTGTCACCTTCATCAAGAAAAAACATGTTGCATGTGACTAAAGTGTGAATTGAGAACGATTCAGCATAATGAATGAGCATGCTCCAATGATACAGGAAGTGACTCTGCATGTATGCTAATAATAATAAATATTAAATGAAATAGAAATAATAAAGGTGTGTTGTGTAAACAATAAATAAATAATTAAATAATGTTAATGTTTGATGTTTGGGTAAGGCCCAAACAACTTTCACACAACTGAACATACCTACGCAAGACTTACCTTCGTGGTTCGTCTAGTGGACAATGAATTTTCAAGTAAATGCTGTTGAGTAGGGCTTATAACTGTGACAAATAGCGTATTAACTTACCACCGCCACTAACTCGAATAGAAATGGAGCTCCCATAAGTTTTTGAGTTTTAACTGCACCCGTAAAACAATTCAAAGCGGTAAACAATTCAATTTTTAAGGTGATAAGGGTGGTTATGGCCGTTAAACCAGAGGATTCTGTTTAGTGAAATTTGGGACGGGGTTGAACGCAGTGACATAGTACGTCCAAACATATATATAAACTAGTGGTGTGCTTGAGCACAAATGGCGAGCGAGCCTGATAGTTAGGTAACATAAAACTAAGTTTTGTTACTATGTTTTAGATTAGTTCATGCAAACACTATAATAGCAGTTATGACCTTTTATTTCAGCAAACAAATGCAATATCACTCTCTTACCTGATTAATGGTAACTTTTGTAGTATCAAACATCTGCCATTCTGATAATCTCAATTACCAGTAACTCTTGAACAAGCTCTCAGCTACGATTAAAAAAATTAACCAGTGTTATTATTTGTAACTTTAGAAAACAAATATGGAATTACTACTTACCTCAATTTCCTGAGTATTGATAACTTCTGTAGTATCCAATTTAAATTACTTTGACTCCTGAATTACCTCGAATTCTTGACAAGCTCTCGGCTACAAAAACAAAAGACAATCAATTTTAGCACACAAATACAAAATTACTTTCTTACCTCATTTTCTTGAGCAGTGGTAACTTTTGTAGTACCAAATTTGAGCCATTCTGACTGTTTGAATCAGTCACTGTTGACAACAAGCTCTTATCTACAAAAAAGAAAGGCCAGAGTTATTTTGCATATTTAGCTAACAAATATGGAATTACGTACTTACCTCAACTTCCCTTGAGTAGTAGTAGTAGCTTCCTTAGCATTAAATGGCTCTTGACAACCAACAATCAGCACTCCGCATTCCTCCTAAAATGGCGAAGTTTTAAAATTACGTCTGGAAAAGGGTCTTCAATGCCATAGTAACCGGTCGAATTAATTTTTTGTTTCTTGAAAAGAAAGCGTTTTCGCCGGAATTTTCTCACACTTTAGTTGAAAGTAAGGCTTGCTTAATGCTGCAGTTTCAGAATAAACTGGGGTCAAGCCTAAAAAGCCGTGTTTTATGGAGGAAAAAAGTTACTCGTGCGCGCATTTAAGGGGCATACGTACTATCCATACATACATATATACTAGTGGTGAGCACAAATGGCGAGCGAGCCTGATGATAGCTAGTTAGGTAACATAAAACTAAGTATTGTTACTATGTTTTAGCTTAGTTAATGCAAAAACTATAATAGCAGGTGTGACCTTTTATTTCAGCAAACAAATACAAAATCACTCTCTTACCTGATTAATGGTAACTTTTGTAGTATTAAACATCTGCCATTCTGATAATCTCAATTACCAGTAACTCTTGAACAAACTCTCAGCTACAATAAACAAAAAATCAGTGCTATTATTTGTAATTTTAGCCAACTAATATGGAATTACTACTTACCTCATTCTTGAGTATTGATAACTTCTGTAGTATCAAATTGAAGTTACTTTGACTATCTGAATTACCGTGAATTCTTGACAACAAGCTCTCACCTACAAAAACAAAAGACCATTAATTTTAGCACACAAATACAAAATTACTTTCTTACCTCATTTTCTTGAGCAGTGGTAACTTTTGTAGTACCAAATTTGAGCCATTCTGACTACTTGAATTTACCAGTCACTGTTGACAACAAGCTCTTAGCTACAAAACAGAAAGGCCATGCATATTTAGCTAACAAATATGGAATTAGGTACTTACCTCAGCTTCCCTGGAGTACTAGTAGCTTCCTCAGCATTAATACTACGGCATTCTGACTACCAATGACTCTTGACAACCAACAATCGGCACTCGGTATCCCTCTTAAAACAGAAGTTTTGAAATTAAAGCTGGAAAAGGGTCTTCAATGCAATAGTAACCGGTCGAATCAACTTTTTGTTTCATGAAAAGCAAGCGTTTTCGCAGGAATTTTCTCACAAGCCGTGGTTTTTAAATTCCCCGCGCGCGCGTTTAAAGGGCATACGTACCATCCACACATACTTTCATACATACTAGTGGTGTGCTTGAGCACAAATGGCGAGCGAGCCTAATAGTTAGGTAACATAAAACTAAGTTTTGTTACTATGTTTTAGATTAGTTCATGCAAACAATATAATAGCAGTTATGACCATTATTTCAGCAAACAAATACAAAATCACTCTCTTACCTGATTAATAGTAACTTTTTAGTATCAAGCATCTGCCATTCTGATAATCTGAATTACCAGTAACTCTTGAACAAGCTCTCAGCTACGATAAAAAAATAACCCAGTGTTATTATTTGTAATTTTAGCCAACAAATATGGAATTACTACTTACCTCAATTTCGTGAATATTGACAACTTCTGTAGTATCAAATTTAAGTTACTTTGACTATCTGAATTACCGTGAATTCTTGACAACAAGCTCTCAGCTACAAAAAAAAAGACAATCAATTTTAGCACACAAATATTCTTACCTTGAGCAGTGGTAACTTTTGTAGTGAGCCATTTGACTATTTGAATTTACCAGTCACTGTTGACTACAAGCTCTTAGCTACAAAAAGAAAGGACAGAGTTATTTGTGCATATTTAGCCTAACAAATATTACGTACTTACCTCAGCTTCCCTCGATACGGCATTCTGACTACCAATGACCCTAATACTGTCTTGCTCGCTTCGTTCGCTCGCCAATAACATATACCCGATTTTGCATTATCCACCCCTAATACTGTCTCGATCGCTCCGCTCGCTCGCCAATAACATATACTCCATTTTGCATTATCCACCCCTAATACTGTCTCGATCGCTCTGCTCGCTCGCCAATAAACAAACATCCCCGATTTTCCATTGTGTTACCCCTGTAAGTTCTGACCCTTCATAAAAACTAGAATGACACTTTCTCACCTAAAGGGGTAGATTTTTTCACACTTTTCCTTTGTTTTTTCTAGACCCCTTTAGGTGAGAAAGTGTCAATCTAGTGAACACATTATACAAAAAAATGTTTTGAAGTAGAGTGGACTAGGAGGATTATTTGTACAAATGCGTGTTGGAAAAAATGTGCTAATAGCGTTTGCAAGCTTCTATAAAAAATGAGCGATCACGCTTAGACATTTAGTTCCCGATATTAGTTGGTGGTGAAGGAACCTATATTTTGGTTGCTGGTGAAGGAACTCAAAAGTTGCTCTATGAAAATGAGCTTTGCTTTAGTGTTTTTAGTGGCTGTTTTAGTGGTCATCACAGGTAACCAACTTCATACTTGAACGTAATTATGTATGTAACTATCTATTAATGATACACTTATTAATTATTATTACTTTACTAACTATTACTACTTCAACTTTTACTATTATTAACTTTTAGTACATTAACTATTATCGTTATTAACTTTTAGTACATTAACTTTTATTATTATTCATTGTTATTATTATTAACTTTATTATTATTAACTTTTAGTATAATTAAGGGTGCCCTGCCACCGGAAACCGAGGCGGTAACCGCAAATTGACTGTTTTTGCTATGTCTTTATATTCTTATTCTGTGTACTGTGGGCTTACTTTGTTGTTACAGATGGAATGAGCACCAATAGAGGACATCAGCAAGCCTAATTTGAAGAGTGAAGACCCGTCTGGGACGGCGATACAGCTCTGCACACCAGCTACTATTTGGTGTTCTTTCGAAGCGGCCGAAGGAACTAGGGTGCTCATTTTTTTTCCAGAGGTAGCTAGCGAGCTTCTTCTCAACATTACAGAGCCATATTTCTAATATCTATATTCTTTTTTTGTAAATAGTAAAATATTCGTGCAGTTTTATGCCTGCGTTATTCTAAAAAAATCTCTCTGTAACTTCATTCTAAGGGGGGTATGCTGCTTGTGCGCAAAATTTGGATTCAATTCAATGATACAATTCCACGAAATATCGATTTATATTTTCAAGTTGACTACTGATTCGCTATTTTACCCCGCCCCCATAACGTTGAGCTCCGCGAACGCGCAATTTATTGGTAAGAGCATCGTCAATTGACTTGTGGTAGCTCTAAAAAGAGCCCATTTGTAAACAAAATTAAGAAATACAATAATGAGCCGTGAGATGGCCGTTGTAACTTTGGAAAAGGTTAGTCCCAGAGCAGAAGTGACGGCGTATTCCCAATGTTGCTTGGAGTTGGTTGCTCATTAGTGAGAGCGGGGTAGTTCAGCACAAATTTCAGACTTGTAGGTGATAGGGCTGAAGAATATAGCGGTAGCAATCCCGACAGAAAGAACTGAAGCGATGATGACGGAGTCTATACGCAGCCAAGTCTGAATATAAGGTTGGTGGAATAATAGGAGCTGGTACCAATCAGGATGGAGTTAGTCACGTTGAGACAGAGTTTTAAGCTGCTCCAATGGCTTCACAAGTACAGCCTCATTCCGTACCCTGAAAGTATAATAGAAGGATGTTATTTGAAGTGACTGTTTCTAGTACACTACAGTTATACAGTTATAGCTCGGGACCCATTGTCCTCCTGCTCCGCGGTAACCGGTAGATTTTTTGGCGACAAAGTTAATTGATCCGCGTAGAAATTCAGAGCTGGCCACGCGTGAATAGATTGCATGGGGGGGTCGGGTTACGGGCGGTTCTGCGGTGTTATACTGAATGATTAAACGACCACAGGTCCCAGTAGCAGGGCGCCCTTAACTATACTATTACTAGAAAATGCTCGTGTAGCATTGGTTGGGCGAGCGAGCGAAGTTCTGGAATGCGCGCGCGTTTAAACGACGACGTACCGTATTCAAAAAAAAATGAACGTATTCAAAAAAGACGTATTCAGGATTTCCATAGACTACATCTAGAAAATGCACGTGTAGCATTGGTTGGGCGAGCGAGCGAAGTTCTGGAATGCGCGCGCGTTTAAACGACGACGTACCGTATTCAAAAAAAAAATGAACGTATTCAAAAAAGACGTATTCAGGATTTTCATAGACTACATCTTAGAGTTGCTCGCTCGCTTCGCTCGCTCGCCAATTACATTATTATGGTGAACTTTTATTATTAATACTGTATTGTTTCCTTTTATTAACTTCATAGTAAAGTGGTCCCCTAACTAAGTGCAAACATAATGACCATTATTTAGCGTCCTTGCCTTACAACACAAAATACACTAGGTGACTATCTCACAATGACTTTTAAGCCTTGAAAAGCATTTTATTTTTGGGGCTTATCCCAACGATAGGACTTCCCTACTTTCATTGGTGGCTATATGAGTATCTGAAAAGCCTTTACTTAATTTAGGCCGTTTAACTTCGGGTACATTTGACCACCGTACATCTGACCAATCGTACATCTGACCACTCGTACATCTGAACACTCGTACGTCTGACCACTCGTACGTCTGATCACTCTTATATCAGACCACTCGTATAAGAGCCGTGTTAATTGCCAGATCACTCAGACTTAGGTGTTTTGCTAAATAATATGTATGTACGGGCACGCCGACCTCGTTGATTCTACAAATACCGCTGTAGTCAGCAAGTTCAATTCCCGTGACTACTTAGTGGAATAGGATCTTCCCTACAACGTGTAGTGCGACCACAAAAGGACTGATTTTATCTTAAAAAATAATTTAAATGTTTCACTAACAGCCCAAAGATAAACTAACTGTAACCCTCTGGGCAAGCGCTTCAGGATTAATTCTAGATACCAGCCTGCTGACATTCCTTTGTATTATTGAATTATTACTACCTACATTTTCAGTTATCTTGAGTCTACTTACTGGGTATATGGAGATGGATTAGTAACCTAAGTAGTAACTGGAAATAGTTTTAACTAGTATATAGCTAAGTGAAAAGTACTTTGAATAGATTATATAGAAATCCTTGGTCAATTACGGGTACTTATATTGTGTATATGTGTTCTTAGCATCAGATGGTGCTGTAGAATTTCTTGATTTTCCTGATGGAAAATTCGTTAAAGTGAATGAGCCGACCTCATTCTATTGTGCTGTTATCAGTGTTAACAATAACACTGGACTATTGTGGCAGAAAGCAAACGCAACATTGCCTCATGTATCAAGGACAAGTATCGTGCAAAGTGTGGTTCCTCTGAAAAATGGCAATTTCTATGTAAGTTCAACATTATAACCTAGCGATTAAATCTGCTTAAACATAGGCAGCGTATACTTTTTGCAGTCTATACTTTTTGCAGTCTATAGCAGGAAAAGGAGCAACAACAAAAAATAAATCAACAACAACAACAAAAACAATAACAGATTAAGAGTCTGTCCACCACAGTGATAAGAACACGTGAAAAAAATGTATCAAAGAAATGTATTGTTAAAATGATAATCTAAATAGCATAATGAGCTAATGTGTTTATAATACTTAGATATCAAGCAGACTTCGTGTCAAAAATGTTGAATTACAGATGAAGGATATTATTATTGTATAACAACTGATGTGACTTGATCATCAAAGCTGGCTCAGCTGGTTGTTGGAGGTAAGTTAAATTTGAAGTGCAAAAAAAAAAAAAAAAAAAAAAGACATTAGCTTGTACTAGTGCACAAATAGCAAGAACTTCAATAACAGCATTATGTACTTCAAGTAATGTTGTATTGCTACTAGCTAGAGTTTTACATAATATAAATTACAATTTTAATGCAATAACGGGCAGAAATGTTGAACCCCACCTGGTATTTGTAAGGTATTTTAAAAAATATGAGAGGAATGTCTATGTACTCAACTATTCTTAAATGTGTTTATGCTATCAATTTTTGTCTTAAAAACCTCATTATGTAAATAGCACAGAGCGAATTTCTTATATTGGCTACTTAGATTAGAAAATTTGATACTGCTGTACGACAATAGCAAAAGTTGTGGATGTAAATATTGATTATATACATTACTACAATTATTATAATATAGTAGTCAACAACCACAATCAAGAGGATGTATGAACTAGAAGTTAATTATATACATCATCCTATGCTGATTAAGACAAGTTACTATTAATACCCTCATGTATGGAAATAAATATGTTATAATAAAGTAGCAAATTATGAACTGTAATAAATGGAGCTTTGAGAGTCCATGTATATATATAGTCATTTCAGTTTTGACCATATGGGATGTTAATTTACGTATTTAGAAAGACCCAAGGTCAGGTTATTTGTCAATGGCATGAATAATGGATTGTTAAAAGAGAAAGTGATTAGGGCACCACTGAATTCCAGTGTTACTCTTGAATGCAGTGACCAAGGATTTTTACATTGGATATACATGAGTTGAGAGCACTTCAACAATTTGTCTGGAACTTTGCTCATGCAAGTAACCTAAAGGGTTAAGACAACAACACTATGAGTATCAGCAGTGTGTGTGTCGGAGTGTACTGCATTTACACCGGTCATCTGGATGCTGTCCACCATACTTGTTGAATACTGTGTACTCCTAGAAGACGGTTTCACAAACCAGGTTTAAAGCTCAAGTGATAGCTTAAAATTTCTGTTTTGCAGCAATATCTCTAAAGGCAGTCATTTTGCAGTGCTGAACACTACCATTGATATAAAGAAAAAGCTTGTAAAGTGAATAGCGAGTCCATTTGAACTCAACACATTTTGTTTACTTTTTATTGCACCAAGGTGATAAGTTATATTCTGTTGTATTTATTTATACTTTTGACTTCACTTAAGGTACTAACTATGAGAGCACATAATTGTCAATTTCATGTGTGTCCTTATCACGGGCCTCCATTGGTACATGTGTATATGCAGATTGATATAGTTAGCTAAGTGTTTAAAACTTCAGTCCTTCACTTAGTTAATTAAATTTTAATTTAAACTAACAATAAAAAGTTATTCCATATTAATTACTACATGTTCATTAATGGCACGTGCAGTTACAACTGGCTTTGCTGTTGGCATTGGTGCCACTCTTCGATGGGCTCTACATAAACAAGAATATCACATCGGGTAATTTAAACCAGGACACCACAACAAGTTATTTGATATATTATAATTGTTAGAAAAATTTTAATATGAAGTGAACTGGTTAATTGAACTTCTAAATATATTTTGGATTTAGCTAGTGTTAATTTATAGGCCAAATAGCAATCTATATAATAATTTACATAAGGACAATTTGTTAGTTGTGTAACATACTCAGTTTACTTGCACCGCAACCACTTGTTCTGTTCATTTAAATGCTTACCTACACCATATGAATTGCATCACCAGCCTCAAACAGGCCAGAGCAGTGACAGAATGAGCAGTAGGGGAAGCAATAGAAAAGAAAGAGAATAGAGACTAACAGAGAGACATTCATTGTTTAATTGTTAATAATATATAATTTACCTACTAAATATTATAGTTTCTAGCTACATGAATTAATACCTGGTAAATTTTGTTGGCTTCTTCCCAGGCTTCTGATCCATTTTGTTTCTATAATTAGTTCTTGTACAATAACACAACTACTACTTGAAGGATGTGACAAAACACTCCTCCTAAGACTATAAGAACAATAACCGGTATGACTATGTGACAATTCTCTTTGATTTGCTGAGCAATATATGATCTAATTAAATATCCAGTTCCAGAATTGGGGCCTTTATTGTATCGAAGTCCTGAATAATTTTGTGGGGAGTAATATGGAGTGCCTTCTTCCACTATTAAAGTAGTAAATAAATACAATCAAATTAATCAAGCAATTAGTCTAATAACTATGGAACAACTATGGAAGGGTAATTTATAGATAGCAGTCACTTCTATCTTCATCATATAGTTCAGTGAGCCATCATTATTTAGACACTGCAAACAATTTACTAAAATGTAATGATTTAATTGAGATATTATACAAGCACCAGTGTTGTATTTATGTTATTTGTAACTCATTATTTTCAACATACCAACATAAAATGAGTCATTCAAATCCAGTAATTCATGTTTTAATGAGTACAAGCCATTGCTCTTGGGCTGATTGGCAGCCCACCTTAAGAGTGAATTAAGACCATCAGTTTCCAACTTGTAATATGAATTGTCAGGATCAATGAAGCTATTGTTAATGTACCATGATATCTCAGTCTCTGATGTGAAAAAGTATTGTCCAAACAAAGCAGTATAGGATAAATTTTTGAATTCTATTTCATTCCATTCAGTTATTTTAACTTTATTTATAGCTAGAATACAAAATAATGATAGAAAAAAACTAATGTTCACTTTGTCCAGTTGGACTCATAATACAGACTCCATACAATTGGAACAAACTGTATAAAAAACAATTATAATATCATAGTGTGGTTGTCTTAACCCTTTAGGTTACTTGCATGAGCAAAGTTCCTGACAAATTGTTGAAGTGCTCTCAACTCACTCATTCACTTCTGGTGACTAATCTTCTCTCAAGAAGCTTGTATAGGCACATACATGATTGTGAAAAAGAGTATTTCATTTTGATGGACAAGGAGTTTCAAGGGTGTTGCCGAAACATTAAAAGCAAAGAGGAAAATGTTAGGTAAAGCAGGAGAAAGCTGTTGTTTTGAAATCCAATGTATTATAAACAATTTATAGTATACTCAAGTACAACATATGGATTACAATTCACTCTCACACTTGTATTTCACTCACTGAAAATACTTACATATGCTCATAAAAAATCTCCCCATGTTGCATGCTAACTTATGCAATAAATTTATATTATATATTATATATATATATATTATATATAAATATGTATATATATATAGTTTGGGCCCTGCCAAATAAACTGTGAACTGTCGTGAACACACCATACACAACACTCCATTTGCACCTATACACAGTCATATATCTTTCTCATGCAATTAGCGTTCTTTCTCACTCCCCCTACCAAGACCCTGTGCTCGCCTTCATGGCACTATCTGATTAGTCGACATGAAATCCTCCCCTCACATTTACCCTTCTTCTATTATATGTTTCACTCACACACACTTTATAGTTAGGTTCAGTTTATTTTTCCATTTCTGTGTACACTGTCAACCTCAGTCATTATCTATCTCTTTCTTTTTTGTGCTTGAATCCTGTAAATCCCCTTTCTTTATTTCTTTTTGTAAAAGACTTCTTGTCTTCAGCTATTTCTTGTCCTTGTAGTCTTCTTGATGTGTGTTTCTTAATTATAACCTTTGTGTCATAGTTAAGAACTTTATTCTTTGGTTGTTAATTTCCGAGGGTTCGACTAACAGTCAGAGTTACGCCTGACTGATACAAGGAAATATCACTCGCCCACATAGACCAGGTGGAACGAGAATCTTTGACGTGATAATCCATCACCCCCAAACATATATGGACCTATATATATATAAATATAATCCTATTACTACTGTATTATGTATCTAAGCTGAATCAATAATGTGTTAAGGATAATAAAGATAATTGTAAATTAGTCAAAAAAACTGACTTATAGAAGACTAAATTGCTATACATGCTGAAAGTAAATTGCAAGTTTCCTCATTACTCTGTTAGAGTGTGTGGATATCTGCTTTGTAATTATGCGTAAGTTATGCTCCACACAGAGCTGATGTCTCACTGCATAGCAAACATGCTCCTTGTATAAATGATATCTATCTTCTGATCTCTGCTACACCTACACATCAAATGAAAACAAAATAAACAAACAGAAATAGTTCCTGATAGAACTGATTAATCTCTGTTATGGGAACTTATTCTAGCCTTCCTTAGCCAGAAGGTCAATAAGCTCGTGGGAACTCTAATCTCCCACACACACACACACACACCCTCTCCCCATTCTTATCGATATCCATTAAAAAATTAAGCTTTGATTAGACTTTGATTGTCAACTAGCATGCAATATGTCCAAGCACAATAAGATACTAGATAATAAAGCACATCAAATTTTAACTCTATAACAGATTGTGATGCTAGGCAATAAAGTCCTGGACCAGATACTGGTTATAATGAACTTATAAACATTGTTAGATTCAATTATAGTACATATTATGTTGTTCAACTGTGTGAGGGAACCGGGTCAGTCAGGGTTAACTGAAGGCCACAGGATCGAAGTTAATCAGGATTAACTGAATACTTGAGAGTAAGCTGCCACCAGAGTTGCTGGGGCTGCCCAATCACCTGGAGGGTTAACTCTTAAGGAATGTAAAGAGTTAAATCTTTAAACAAGGCAGAAAATACAACAATTGAAATGATATGAGGAAAAACTGGTGTATATAACTAGAGGTAGGAATGTAATACAAGTTGGGAAGAAGGTATTTGAATAAATGTATACAAATGTAAATGAACACAAAGTTTGAATATAATAAGAAATAAGATAAAATAAACATGGGAAAATACACTGAGAAACAAAACCATAATGTAAAATATAAACTGGTAAACACAATTAGAAATAAGAATAATATGACACTGTGTAATAGTTGCATTCAGTTCTAATAATGCAGTGACTGTATCACTACAAACTGATCACATCACTGCAATCTATTCATATCTAATAGTAGATTAAGTGAGATAAGATGGAACAACACAAACAAAATAGTTTTTAATATGTGATCTTTCACTTTCAAGACCCTAGATTCAATACAATATGTTTAGAACTACATGACATAATCTCAGTTTAAATGAGACCTTTAATGATGATAATAATATTCTTTAGGCGGAAACTATTTGTTTACTAATTCTGCATACTGAAACTTAATGATTCAGAGCACATTCTGGCAGACATGAAGACTGGTGATTGATTTCAAAATTTCCTGTTTAAAAACTGACTTTAGTTTATATGGTGAATGAAAAAGTTAAGCAGTTAGTGCAACAAAATGGACCACAAACTTTTCATTAGATTGGTTAAATTTATTAGTTTATTTATTACAGCAGTAGGAGAGTTGGACCTAGCTGGACAGTCTCTAAATACTGATCGTCCAATATGGTCTCAAAGAGTCAACAACTCTTGGCAATGTGGAGCTGACTATCATTTATCAGTATCATGTGCCGACAATTCCACTATTATCAAGATACCACGATGTTACTGCATGTATTATGACAAAGAAGCTGATCAGACACAGCTGGGATATTGCCTGACTACATGCTTCAATGTCAAACGAACCCTTATTAGACTGAAAAGATATTCTGTAGCTGATGGCAACCAGTTTAACCTAGACATGTGCAGCCAAAGTGCGGGATCATTTGTGACCAATAAAGTGGGAAGGTTTTGTGGCCATTGTAAGGAGGGATTTGGGCTAGACCTCAACGCTAACCGTCTATCCAAGTGCATTCCTTGCACTAACCAGAATATCGCTGGTAACTTACTAAAGCATCTTGCTGCCACTCTCATACCAATGGGGGCATTATTTTTTATCTTGGCCACTGCAAAGATTCCTATTATTAGCAGTAAACTGAATGGTGTCGTGTTCTGTATGCAGGTTTTGTTGTCCTCCATTGTTATTGAAACAACAATGAACTCTTGGTTTGACACTCGTGCTGCTACTTCCAAAGAAATTGTTGGCATAAAGGTTTTTAAATTTTTACGGCAGCTTATAAATTTGTCTTTTTACCAAGACTTCTATCCTCAAAATTGTCTTGGCCCTCAATTCAGTGTCTTACACATTGTTGCAATAGATTATGTAATAGCTTTGTTTCCTTTCTTTCTCATATTCATGTCATACATTTTAATCAAGATGTATGATAAAAATGTGATTATTCTTGTACTGGCTTGGAAGCCAGTTAAGTATATTCTAGATTACTTCTACTCCAATGATGCTCCCAAAAGCTCATTAGTAGAAGTATTTGCATCTTTTATCACTCTATCTAGCGTAAAGATTCTGACAATTTCCCTCACACTTCTGTCCTCCATAAAAGTATACAATGAGCAAGGACAAGCACTCAACAAAAGGTACTTATATATTGATGCCAGCATTGAGTTCTGTGGACCTCAACATCTCCCCTATGCTATACTAGCTATTGCTGTAGCCTTAATTTTTGTAGTTTTTCCCATGCTACTTCAACTCATCTATCCATGCAGATGCTTCCAAAAGATTCTCAATAGCTTAACATGGAATTCTCATGTGCTACGAGTATTTATGGATGCATTCCAAGGGAGTTATAAAACTCAACCATACGACATGAGGTACTTCTCTGCTTTCTACTTTTTTACTAGAATATTACTGATTGCGTTAGCATCGCACATTTATAATTACATGGAATTAAGCATCTACTATATAATAGCCTTAAATTTGATTGCTCTAACTGTTGCCGCTGCTCAGCCCTATAGGATATCTCCACACAACTATTTGGAGGTAGTAACAATCCTGATATCGACATTACCTTGCTTAGCAATCACCCTTATGATTATCATTGTAAATTTCGACCATCGAAATAGAGATATTGTGAGAACAGTTAACATCTTGGCATGGTCTGTTACTGGAGTGTATTGGATGGCAATTTTTCTTTGGGGATTACTGGGAGAAAATGTTCAGGTGCTGTTTAATAAGTTCATGTCCAAGTGTGGAGGTCGCTTGAATGAGGCTTTTTGTCGAATAAGGGGTAAAAAGGACAAATCTGTGGTAGAAGAACTGGATGAGACCAGAAGTCTAATGAGAAGGCTCTAAATTATATTATCCTTGGAACATGCAAAAAAAGTGACTTACTAAACTTATGTTGTGTGGAATTTGCCATCACTGTAGTGCTGTTTTTTTATTACTGTTTGCATAATGTCTGTAGTATAATTATAGTGAACTTAGTGTGCTAATAAGAGGTTGTTTGTAAATACTAGATCATTCGATTTCATTCCTATATGGTTAAAATCGTGAAATGTTGGGAGTGTGAAAGTGTTGTTGTTGTTGTTGTTGTTCTTACATCATAGCATCAAGGGAATTGTCAACCATTGGCAGAATCATTAATTTCACTAGGCATTCATGATAATCCATGCAGATTGGTAACCCCAAAGTATTTGGAACAAAAGGACCTGTGGTGGAAGACCAGACTGATTGAACTGTCTCCTCCCCACAGCTCTGAACATTTAAATAATTGTTAGTATTATTATTGTATTATAGAGCCTTTTTCTCTGTTATCCATTTCCATAACTTCACACTTAGGATCATTGACATTTACCCGACCCTATCGCACCTGTATAGTTTTGTATAATGATCCTCCCTCATTCTTATTAAAACAATTCGTTAACCTTTGGGCGTAGAATTAGGAGAGCAAGGGCAGCCCTCAACTACAACCCCTCCGAAGATCGAAGCTGACTCTGGTGGCAGCCTATCATTCGGAACTCCAACAATTGGTGGCAGCGGTAAAGTCAATCAGCCGTCGAGCCTTATACCTAACTCGTGCTTACCTCGATTTAGAACGCCAGCAATGTTATCGACTCGCTGTTTCGAAGTGGACGATCACGCGCCGAAGTCATACCTGTTTCACGCAAGTTCACTGTCAGCCGTCGGGAGTCGTTTCTTAACTTGCCTGGAGCCGTCGCAGTCCTACTTATCTCGCGGTATCGTTATCTGGGAGACGAAGTACAGAATTCGCAGTTGAGCAAAACAGCGACAGAAGTAACAAGTCGGATCACCCACTGCAAACTCATTCCTATGAAATTTCCTATAGATAAGTATACATTTTATGTATTTTTCTGTATAATCGTTAATTTTAGATCATAATTTTTGTGATCATCTCTTTTTTTTTTCATTTCTATAACCAGACAGTACAACCTGCATCAGATTCTGCAAGCGAAGACTGCACAATTAGTGAATTGATTCCCCAGGTGCAATCTTCTGCCACTCACGTCAACCCACCCAATCAGACTACTTCATCCGACCTTCATCGTGAAAAGGAGAGTTTTACTCCAGTCTCACAGCCAACGGCCTACACATCGCGTATTGTAACCAGATCTCAGACTAGAACGCAGCATTCTTCTGAAGACAGATATGAGTACTCCATCTGAACCCCTCATGCAACTTCTACTGGCCATGCAGCAACAAAATCAGCTAATCCAACAACAGTTGTCTGCTGAAAAAAATGCGAGAACCCAGGAGAAATTAAAGGAACAGCAACAACGAGAGGCTTGGGAGAGAGCCCAGAGAGAACAATGGGAAGCAGACTGTAATCTCAGAAAAGAACTACAGGCGAAGGCAGCCAGTGACTTACCACGCATGGGAAATAGTGAGGCAATTTTGGCTTATTTTGAGCGGGTGGAGTGTGCTTTCATTTCATTGGGCATAACTGTTGACAAACACAAATTAGATGTATTAAGATCAGGTCTTCAAGATTCTTACAGAGAGGTGTTACTAAATATTACTGGTGGGATGGATATTACCTATGATGTTGCTAAAGCACAAGTACTTATTGGTGCTGGGTTTAGTTTACACCAAAATTTGATGCATTTTGCACCTATTGGTCCAACTTCTAATGAGCCATCTCGATGGTTTAAAGAAAAAGCATTTAGACTAAGAAAGCTATATGATCACTCACCTTTAGAAGGGGACTATGAGAGCCAGGTTGATGGGATAATTAATAAACTATGTGCTAGTATGTTACCTTCTACACTTCCACCTGATGGTATTGACAAAGTGTTATCCCACAAAAATAAGACACCTTTAGGTCTCTTTAATGCTTTTACTATGTACATTGGTGAACATCCGCATTCTCTCAAAAGAAATCAGAGATATTTCACCAAATCGGGTCCACACGACAAAGCATCTCACTTTGACCCCAAAAGGCGTCAGTTTCACAAGTCTGATCACAGTCAGCAGCCCTCCAAGCATGAAAAACAGGACACTAGTTCAGGTGGTGACCAACCTAATAAAGAGAATGCTTCTAAGTCTACCTCCGATGACTGTAACAATGACAAAGTTACACCAACTTGTTCTTATTGTGGTAAACGTGGCCATAAAACAGTACAATGCTTCCAAAAGAAAAGACATGAGAAAAAGGTGAAAAAGAAAAACGGAAACACACTGTTGGGAGAGTAGCATCTACACAAACTCAGGTTGACGATGATTCCTTTACAGTCATGCCAAGTCATTCTAATAATTCCAATTTCTCGTTATCTGGTACATTGAATGATACTCCTGTTAATATTAAACTAGATTCGGGTGCTGACATGACAGTAGTGTCTGAATCGTTACTTGATAGTGACACACCAGGTATTGGTATTACTACGTTGACAGGGTTTGCAGGGAAGGCCTCAAATTTAAAGGTAATCAGGGGTACTATTAAGGTTAGGAGTTTGCTAAAACCTACCCCATGGCAGTGACACCCTTTAGCAAAAACCCATGTGTTTTACTTGGTAGAGATTTTGACGATGATGATTTGTTGTCTCTCATGAACTCTTGCAAGTGTACCGATAAGCAGGTGCACATAGTGACTCGACTTCAGGCACAGCGAGAAAGTGAAGCGGCAAAGAAATGCAGTGACAAAGAGATGGAACAGCATGCCAGTGCAACCCCCCCTGAATTAACACATCAGGCTTCCTCTCCCGAGTCAGTAGCACAAATATGAGATCAGTCAGATGTACCCACGTCATCAGCTACATCACCAGAGGTTTGTGAAGGAAACAGGGATGTGGTAGATTTACCTTCGGCTCAGATTGGTGGTTTCAGTCGTAAGGACTTGTGTGAGGAACAGAACACTTGTGAGTCCCTTACCAAATGTAGAAACTGGGGGAAAAACAATCAGAAGGGTTATTTCTATGATAGTGGTTTGTTGCTGTGTAACCGTGATGCATCTGAAGACATCTTAAATAATCAGTGGCGGATCTAGAGGGGTTTCCAAGGTTTCCATTGAAACCCCCTTTTAGTAACTTAGCTAAAGTAACTCACTTCAGGTCAGAAGTCTCGAGATCGCAGCTCGCATGCTCCGACCCAACCGCTACGCTGGGAGAACGTAGCGGTTGGGTAAAGGGTCTGGCCCCGCGAGACTAACTCCGACTACTGCATGCAATCGCATATCAATCATTTGTGGGCGGGGTCAATATAATTGCCACATGGCACTTTTTAGCTCTGCTATTAATTGGCACTTAGTGTAGATATAAGCTAGCTATCATGAAAGAAAGCAGTGCTCCTTGTCATCCTTCTTTTCCAAGAAAATAGCGCAAGGTAAGCTTCAGTCTCCCTGCTGGTGAACTAATTTTGAATCTAGCTGACTGTTCAGAGACTGGGCCTGCTTCCAGTGATTGTGATGATGATGGTGATGTACAAGTAGAGGAAATCTTGAACTCAGCCTCTGACTCCCAGATCTGCACTCATAATGATACTGATGAGAGTGATTTACCAGGTGACTGGACTAAGCCATGAGCTGTTATTAACACCTATTATGTATAATATATTATTCATAGCTAGCTAGCTAACTACACTGATAAATGTACAGTAGCTACTCTCTTTATCACAACCAATACATTTTCTACCAACTACATGATGTGTGTATAGGAGTTGAATCTATGGTTATGCCTGCTGAAATCAGTGAATCTGCAACTGAGTGTGATATTGGAAAAATATTACATCTAAGGAGCGGTAGCTTGCGTGACCTCAGCAGGGAAGAGAAATACTGTATCCTAAGCAAAGATCCAAACTCTGATGTATCTGTTTATCCCCGAACTCGTCCATATGGTTCAGGTGCATTTCGTCAGTTTCAACCATCATGGCTGGCACAGTTTCCCTGGATACATTATAGTACCTTTTGTGATGGTGTCTTTTGTAGGGCATGTGCAATTTTTGCTCCAAAAGTGGTTGGTGGTCATACACTTGGTCAGTTTGTTACCAAACCCTTCAAATCTTGGACAAATAAGACACAGAAAATGAAAAGTCATGGTAAGCTTGATTATCACTTGACAGCTTGTGCTAAGATGAGTGAATTCTTGACTGCATATCAGCAACCATCGCATGCAGTTAATGTCAGGCTTGATAGCCAAGCTCAAAAACAGGTTGAAGCCAACCAATGTGTGATTGAGTCTCTTTTTAAGATTGTTTTGCTGTTGGGAAAGCAGGGTCTTGCTTTTCGTGGGCATCGGGATGATCAGATTGAATGGGAAGAGCAAGGTGACCATGATAATCGTGGTAATTTTGTTGAGTTGGTAAGGTTTCGAGCAGAAACTGATGAAACATTGTTAAAGCACTTACAAAATGCTCCCAAAAATGCCAGGTACACTTCAAAAACCATCCAGAATGAGTTAATTTCTGTAGTAGGCAAACACATCCAATCTAAAATATTGCTTGAGATCGAGAAGGCAAAATATTATTCAGTGCTAGCCGATGAGCTAGCAGATGTTGCTAATAAGGAGCAACTGTCAATCTCATTTCGGTATGTTTATGATCGCATGGTTAAGGAAGTATTTGTCGACTTTGTGGAAGTTGAGCGAATTACAGGTAAAGCATTAGCTGAGGCCATAATCCACTCACTCACTGTGTGGGGTTTGTCACTATCACACATGAGAGGCCAATGTTTTGATGGTGCCTCCAACATGGCTGGTGCTAGGTCAGGTTGTAGCGCCATTTTACGTCAGGCTGCTCCCTTAGCTGTAGACCATCATTGTGCTTCACATAGGTTAAACCTTGCTGTTGTTTCATCTTGCAAAATTGCTGCTTTTAGAAACACTGAATCCTACATTGGAGAAATGGCACGATTTTTTCACTTTTCAGCTAAACGGCAACGTCTCTTGGATAGAGCTATTGACATAGTATGCCCAAAAGCACATGCCAAGAAGCTGAAGGATTCCTGCAAAACACGGTGGATTCAGCATATTGATTCCTATATAGTGTTCCTTGAACTTCTTCCAGCTGTTCACATGACATTGGAGGCAATGGTTTCTCCTGATAGTTTTGATGATTTAGGAACTGACTGGAATTGGGTTGGAGAAACAGTAATGAAGGCCAACGGGTTTATCCATCAGTTGGAGTGCTCTACTTTTTTGGCTAGCTTCAAAATCCTCTTAGAATGTCTCTCATGTCTTCGTAGTCTCACTATGAAATTGCAAATGCAGGCAATAGATGTTATATATGCTTACAAGGAAGTCAATCGTGTTCTTTCATCTTTGAAAAGCATGAGAAGTGATGCCACATCTAGATACAGTGCCATCTTTAAGGAGATCACCAAACTTGCCAAGAGTCTTCATGGAGAGGACTTTGAATTGAAGCAGCCTAGGGTAAGTGCACGGCAAACACATCGTGACAATGTTCCAGCGTCTTCAGCGGAGGAATACTTTAGGATTACTCTGTACAATGAATTTGTGTCTCATCTAATTGAGGAGTTAGAGGAAAGGTTTACTAGACTGAGTACTCCAATCAACACTGTTGGTCTCCTACAGCTCTTGCCAAGTCAGTGTACTGCGAGCACATCAGAACTAATGCCTGAAGCTAGCATGCCTGAGGAGCTGTCTGAAGCTGCTGAATTTTACATGAATGACTTACCACATGCTGTAATGTTGCCTACAGAGTATCGGACGTGGGTAGCTAAGTGGAATGAGCCTGGCTGTGAAGTTCCAGGGAAGTTAATTGACGTGTTCAAAGCCTGTGACCCAGTAGCTTTTCCCAATATCCATGTTCTCCTTCACCTTGCACTGACTCTTCCAATTACGACCTGTGAATGTGAAAGAAGCTTCAGTCAACTGAAACTAATCAAAACTCCTCACCGATCAACAACATCTGCTATTCGTTTGAGTGGTTTATCCCTAATCAAAATGAATCGAGATATTTGTGATAAACTTAATTCACCATCACAAATGAAGGCATTGGTGCAACAATTTTATCAGCTGCATCCAAGGAGGATGAAGCTTCCATTCATGCTAGTAGACTAGTCCCAGTTAGTCCAAGTAGATAGTAGCTAAATTAATCATCATCCCTAACAACTCAATTTCATTGAATTCTCAATTTAAATTAAACACAAAAGTGGGCATGGCTAGCTAGTTGACTATAGCAGCGCAGTAGAAGACTTGAAACCCCCCTTCTCAAATTCTAGATCCGCCACTGATAATGCAGTCATTGTCTTACCCCAAAGCCTCATTGGCAAAGTGTTAGTAGCAGGCCATGACCAGTCAGGGCATTTGTGTAGGGCCAAGACATATTCCATTATTTCAAAATCATTCACTTGGCCGGGGATATCAGGGGACATCCAATCATATGTGCAGGGATTTAAAACTTGTCAGTTTAATTCTAAAGCAACACCTGCTAAAGCCCCTCTGAAAATTACTGAAACTTTTGCCATACCATTTGAGCGTATTGCTCTGGACATTGTAGGTCCATTCCCCAAGTCAAGACGTAATAATTACAGATACATTTTGACAGCCATATGTGTTAGTTCACATTATTCTTGGGCAATCCCATTACGTTCAATAACTGCTGAAGATGTAGTTTCTGGAGTGATCTCCATTTTTAAAGACTGTCAGTTCCCACAAGAAATTCTTACAGACAGGGTGACTCAGTTTATGTCCTATGTAAATAAGCAGTTTTGCTCCATTTTCAATATTAAACACCTCAGAACGACAGCCTATAGACCTCAGTCTAATGGCATTTTGGAGAGGTTTCACGCCACTTTGGTATCGATTATTGTATTTGCCCTCCGCAATATGCCGCATAGGGACCATGGTTATACTCCCTTTGAGTTAGTTTATGGCAGACGTACCCCACATGTTGTGAGATATATGTATGAGTTTTGGAAAGAAGATAGAATGGATGGGGTGGATGTTTGCACTTATATGGCAGAGCTAGAACAGAAATTAGATGTGTTGAGAACTGATATGCAAGCAAAGCTAAGGGAAGCAAAAACAAAACAAAGAATGAAAGAAGATGACAAAATTTTGAGAACATTTAGTGTAGATGACAAGGTGTTATTTAGAACACCTGGACTGAGTGGGAAACTTGAGTCTTCTTGGGACGGTCCCTTTGTGATCACTAAGTGTATTGGTGACCTCAATTATGTAATAAAGAAGGTTAAAGATGGTAGACAACACAAGAGAGTAGTCCATATAAACCATTTAAAACCCTTTAGTGAAGAATTTCTAATCGTAAACATGGTTGTGGTTACCTCAGATGAGGGTGAGGAAATGGAGAGCAAATGTACCTTGTCCCATCCAGTTCTTAGCGAAGAACAAAAGTGTGAATTGGACGGTGTTCTGAGCAAGTTTTCTAGCATATTATTTTCTGAAACACCTGGGAACACCCATCTGGCAACCTTTGGTATTGATACTACCTCTGATGTCCCCATCAATCTGCCCCCATACAAAATTCCACTAGGTCTCGAAGCTCAATTTAAACAAGAACTCAAATCTTTGCTTGATCAAAATATCATTGAAAAGAGTACAGCTAAGTGGGCTTTTCCCATGATACCAGTACACAAAAAGGATGGTGGTCTTAGGCTTGTGGTTGATTATCGCCGATTGAATGCTATTACAGTTTTCATTACCCTTTTACATGCTTACCATTGAAGAGGTTGTAGATAAACTTGGAAATGTCAAATATTTTTCGAAACTCGATTTGACTAAAGGATTCCATCAAATCCCGATTGATGAAAACTCTAAGGATAAAACAACATTTATTACGCCATTTGGGAAATATCGTTACAACCGTCTCCCATTTGGTCTCAAGAATGCTCCAGCAGCATTTCAGACTATGATATCGTCATGTTTAGAATCATTGTGTCATTGTTCATCACCTTACATTGATGATGTCATAATTTTTTCTAATTTATGGTCTCAGCATCTGTTAGACATACATGAAGTTTTGTTTTTGTTGTGTGATGCACAATTGACTGTGAAAGCTAGTAAATGTGTGTGGGGTGCTAGCTCTATCGAATTTTTGGGAAGAGTCGTGGGAGCACATGGTATTTCTATACCTCATACACGCATACAATCATTTCGGAATTATGTTAGACCTGTATCACAAAAACAAATGAGATCCTTCCTTGGACTTGTAAATTTCTATCGTGCTTTCATTCCATCATTGGCTATGTATACTAAATCTTTATCTCTATCTTTGACTAAAACTCATCCTTCTAATATTGTGTGGACTTCTGAAATGTTATCTGATTTTGACTCTATTGTATCTTGTATTTGTGAGCACTCTTCTCTTACCATCCCAACCGGCAAATGCACCTGCTACATATTCATATTGTGGCCTAAGGAAAAAAGCTAGATTTTTCTTACAATTCCGACAAATTATAAAAGTTTTCCTTCCTTTCATTGGTGGAATTTTTTTTTTGTCTTTCATAAACACTCTACATTTTGTGAACAGCTTGTATCTTGGCATTTGAATCTCTGGTCCTGTTGGAGTTCCCAATGATAGGCTGCCACCAGAGTCATCGATGGGTAAGACTTCGGAGGGGTTGTAGTTGAGGGCTGCCCTTGCTCTCCTAATTCTACGCCCAAAGGTTAACGAATTGTTTTAATAAGAATAATGAATTCCACGGTGCCATTAAACGTTAACATATAGTATGACTGACTGGTGACGGCCTGTCCAGCCATAATGTATCAAACCAGCGCAGCGCCGCCACCACGAGGGAGGATCATTATACAAAACTATACAGGTGCGATAGGGTCGGTAAATGTCAATGATCCTAAGTGTGAAGTTATGGAAATGGATGCCAGAGAAAAAGGCTCTATAATACAATAATAATACTAACAATTATTTAAATGTTCAGAGCTGTGGGGAGGAGACAGTTCAATCAGTCGGGTCTTCCACCACACTTCCCCCCAGTTGAGATGAGAATGGATCCTCAAAGGAAATAGATGATGTTTGAGGGTTTACTGCTGCCTTGCATGGTAGACTGATTCTTTCTGGCCAACCCTGTCTGGAAAGGGCATCTGGCACAACGTTGT
>WLWD01001983.1_pt1 | contig 40971 bp, 38 predicted proteins | sample 6712731 | NCBI WGS metagenome assembly WLWD01 (sample SAMN12718690, study PRJNA576275) | sponge metagenome | isolation source: marine sponge | host: Mycale hentscheli | place: New Zealand: South Island, Marlborough, Capsize Point | collected 2014-11-01
TTGTGCACTTTCATGTAAAAGCACCAAAGTTAATACAGATGTAGAGCAACACCCAATAAACATTTTGGGATATAAAGGCACTCACAAATGTTTCTATGGTTGCCATAGCAACTGTTTCAAATTGGTTTTCATGCTAAATTAAGATATATGGCGCTTAAACTGGTTCTGACCATCCAAAACCAGCATGCTGGATAGCAAACAAAGAACATGTGATCGTGATCATAGAAAATTATTGGAATCATAAAATTGGAATCATAAGTACATGCTTATGTATGCTAATAGTGTCATGAATTGTTGTGTGCAGTTAGCTTGCTGTACATTCCCCTTCACACTTGTAAAGTGCAGTGCACATCAGTCCAGCTTTTTTGCACTTGCAGTTAGTACGACATCCCTTCTTACAACCACAAGAGATCAACTCATAACATGCCTTCGAAGCTTCAGCAAGTGTGGTTTAATGTGGTTCATACAGATCTCCATCAGTCTTGATCCAACCCCAACTACTTGGAGAAGGGAGCATTGGGTGCGGAACTAGTGCTTGCCCCCAGACATGTCCACCTTGGAAGACAGCTCTTCTGACATGCTGTTCTAAAGCAGCATGTGATGGTGGAATCCTCTTCACAGCTGTAGACTTAGTGAAGAGCTTCTTCCTAGCTTTGTTAACACTGCTACAGGTGCTGGTTTTGTCATACATAAGTATGACAAATCTCTCAATCACCTGCATGGCTTGTTGGGGTATCTCAGTGGGGCCATCAGCCAGGGCTAATAGTCCACTAGTAAGCTCAGGAAAAGAATTCCATGCTGCCCATGCAGTCTTCTTGCCATGCCCAACAAATGCCGACACGGTGTCGCACCCTGTCAGTGCATGAAACATGGGAAGGGCTAGAGAATTCTCTGATCCAAGAAAAGCTGCTACTTGGTGGGCTGCTATATATCGGAGATGCTTTTCAGCTCCAAAAGCTAGCCAAACTTCCATGCCTGCTGGCAGAATTGCAGCTACCATCACAGCTAACACCACAACATCAGTGTCAACAGTACGTACCAATATTTGGTGATGATCACACTGTGCAGCATGTGCTATATGCAACATCATTCGACTGTCAGCCTCTTCATGATTGCATGGTGCAAATAAGTGTACATCTGGTTGTGCTGGAATACAAAGTACCTGGTCCCCATTAGTAATGACAAGTTCTCCTCTTTCCTGCTTGAAAGATGCAAGGAGTTCTTTTGAGAGAAAACAGAAAAGTTCACTCTTGTTGAGGTCCACACGTAAGAAGCTTAGCCAGTTCGATGGTAGAGGTGCGGAGCCAACAACACGTCTGCGTACTCCATTACCACGTTTCAATCGGGCTGTTGCTTTGAGAGTGTCAGCTAAATACCTGTCCCATACCAGATCTAAACGTGACACATGATGAAATTTTTCTGTTATGTGAGAGATGTATACTTGAGCATATTCTTCAAATGTTTTTGCAGCACCTGGCTTCAACATCTGAACAATAGCAGCTCCATCAATGACTATAGTGGTGACTTTGGGTGCTCTGTGCTGTACCTCAGAAAGTCCTTCTAGACACTCCTGCATGTCACTCTTAGTGCCAAGGTTGAGCTTCCCTGTTGTAGAAATTGATGGGAAACATGATTGATTCTCATGTCCGAAAAATTCATCCAGGTTCCCATCACATGTCTGACATCCAATATATAATCGTGAGAAGAGTTCTATATCACACTTCAAGGAGCTCAACTGTTGCTGTCCTTTGGATGCCTTGAGTACTGGAGTATTAAACAGTGGTAACTTATTGCGATGGATTGTGTCATGAATTGATTTGGTCCTGTCAATATGACATTCCTTCGTGAAAGCTTGAAATTGATCCTGACCAATGCACTTGACACTTTTGACTGTGCTCACAACAACAGGATTTGTGATTTCCTTGGTATCAAGAACAAGTAAATCTTGGCTTTCTTCTTTGAATGGGTTTCCTAACTCTTCAATGACACTTACTAAAGAGTTAACATCTCTTGCAAAAGATGCCTGCACAGCAGGTGTTTGATCGTGGTGACGTGTGTCCACTTTGCGATTCTTTTGCACCTCAAACTGCCCAATTACTCTGGCTATCTCTGGCCCAGCTATCATCCAGCGCCTCAGAGCACTCGGATTGTCAGTAAGGCCAACTGCACCATCATCACCCTTTACATGAGCGTTGGTTTGTTTATGAGCTTGATCTATGGGCATAGTTGAGAAAACTCACTTCGTCTTCTGAACTGTGAAGTGGCCAGCATTGAATTCCCTGTAAATATCTGTGTGTGACTTGGAGAGTAGAGACATGTCTCTTAGATGTACTTGAATCCAGCGGGCATAGTTAGTGTGATTAAGTGCAAAAAACCATGGAGCAAGTTCCGCTAAGGCATCAAGGTACATGGCAAAATTAGCTTCTCTGAAAAAGCGTACGAGAGTGAGAATACAAATCTCTAGCTCCATTGCTATTGCCCAGTATTGAAACTGGGAGCAGTTTTGTTTTCTCTCATCACACCATGAGTCAAAGTCCAGTGGGGCATCTTCTGAACAGGTAAGACTGTAGTAGTCATAAGCACAATGCTGCAGAATATATAAGGCATCAACTGTAACTTGGTGAGCCCTTCTTGTGCGCATAACATGAGATGCTTTTTGTGGCGAATCAGCCATTCCTACAGTCACGATTTGAGCTTGGACCAGAGCTTCAGCCCAACAACTGCCTTCGAGCCAGTCACCAACGGTCTTCAAAGCTGTCATTTCTATGTGGAGGCCACCAAACATTACCACAATCTTCTCTTCTCCATACTTCTCTGGCCACTGCCACTGAATCTGTTTGGCCAAGGCAAAACAGGAGTTTGTCCTGCATTGGCCAAGGCAAAACAGGAGTTTGTCCTGCATTGGTCAAAACAGGAGTTTGTCCTGCATTGAGATGCTCAACAGCCCTTCTCACCATATCCATGGAATGCCTAATCATTGCCACTGTATGTGCACTTTCCTGAAACAGAGGGAGCAAGGCTGTTGGTGTGATGATCCGGTCCCTTTTGTCTTGATTCTGTGCATAAAAAGCAGCCCATGATATGTTCTCGACACTTTCAAACTCAGTGCTTTCCTTCAGAACACATCTCACATTTTTCAGCGATTTGTATTCTCCCTCAGCCTGCTTCTTGTAGTCATCTTGTTTAATGGATGTTAAGTCAGAGGCAGGTACAGCTGAGTGTTTAACAGTTGCAATAGGTGGTACCTCTGTATAGAAACGTAGTAGGTGGGCAACAGTTCTTGAACCAGCACCAGTTACTTCAATGGCACTATGCACTACCATTTCTTTATCATTGGTGGGGTGCTTCATCAGTGAAATTCCAGTACCATGAAAAGAATTCTTGGCTGTAGTAGAACTGGAGTTATGGTCAAGATTGTCAATAGCAGATGTTGTGAATAGACCCTTTTTCAACATTGGGGGACAGACAACTTGCTCCGTATGAAAAAGTTGACACACACTGTTTCCCATCTCAGCTGAAAGGTGCAGTACTCGATCGTAAGAGATGCTGAGGCCAAGACTGAAAAGCTTGTCCACCAAATCTTTTTTTCGAGTTTGTGCATGCAGCATTAACCCAATGTAGATAAGAAGAGGTGATTCTTGTGCAGATTTGTGTCGGACAGCTCGGCTGCTCTCTTGATGTTGACGCATATGCTTGACACTGTTGTACTTCAAAAGCTGGGCAATTGAAAGTGCCTTTTGTTTTAAACATTCATAACTTTGGTCCTTGATACTTGGGCCTTCCAGCACCATACTGACCAGTGCAAGCAGCAAGTGTGGCACAGATGTCTCCTGGCAGTTTTCTTCAAATGACCCAGTGAAGGGTTTGGAAGAAAAGATATTTCTGCGGACAATTTGTGCAGCACGAGCAAGAATAACAGAATCACAATCTCTGTTTTGTTCACAGGCTTTACCAAGTGCAACACCAATGTCATCATCGAATACAAGCATGATGTCTCTCCCCTTGGTTTGAGCTCGCATATCAGGAAAGTGTTCAAGTAGCCTTTGCTTCAGTCGTTTTGTATGCATCCTTTTCTCACTCACAACACCAAATTGTTGCATCCTAGACTTGTAGAGTTGGGCCACATCAGCAAGCTTGAAAACAGGTGCAGTATTTCCTTCTGAACGAACTTCTTCAATATATGCATCAAGTTCAGCGAGAACAATTCTTGATATTTCATTCTCTTCAGTATGTGCTCCTTTCTGTGTGTACCTTCTCTGCACGGTGATACAGAGCTAACAAGCACTTGGAATGGTATTTTGCTTCTAAGGCTACCATGTCACCAGCAAAAAGCTTGGCTAAGAGCATACTGTCCCCAGTAAGTTCAGCACACTCACGCACACGTTGGTCTACCTGAAATGTTGTCACCTCATGTAGGCCATCATTACCAGCTGCAATAATGTGAGTAAGTTGTTTAGTCCATACATTGCATGAGAAGATGTAATATGAATAAGTTAATTTTGTATAGAGCAATAGGTAAATAGATGTAGCTAATGGTACATAAAATTAATGACTATTTAACTAGTTAATGTTGGGTGGTGTCACACCACAGAGATGTACCACTATTATTACATGGAATAAAGCTAACTATAGGAATGAACCACTATACATAGCTCTTCTCTGTAATAATAGTGGTACATCCGTAGCCCTACTCTATGTAATAATAGTGGTACATCACTATAACTAGCTCTACTTTGTAATAATAGTAATACATTTCTATAACTTGCTCTACTCTAAGTAATAATAGTGGTAAATCCCTGACTATTAGTAAATAGAGTAGAACTAGTTATAGAAATTATAGAAATGTACCACTGTACATAGCTCTACTCTGTAATAATAGTGGTACATCTGTAGCACTACTCTATGTAATAATAGCGGTACATCTCTATAACTAGCTCTACTCTGTAATAATAGTGGTACATTTCTATAACTTGCTTTACTCTATGCAATAATAGTGGTAAATCCCTGACTATCAATAAATAGAGTAGAGCTAGTTATAGAAATTTACCACTATTATTACATTATAGACAATCCACTATTATTACAAAATAGAGCTAGTTATAGAAATGTACCACTATTATTACACAGAGTAGGGCTAGTTATAGGGATGTACCACTATTATTACATAAAGTTGAGCTTGTTATAGGTATGTACCACAAGTGTTGCAAGCTAGTTCTCGTGTACCACTCTGGGTACATCCTGCATTATTCTCTAATTCATAGTTTGTACAGAATGCGGTACTTTTTTACCACCTATATGAAGCAGTGTGTTTAATGCAAACACTGTTACCGTATGTGGTACTTTGTTTACCACCTATGTGAAGTATTGTATAATGCATAATCACTTATTATGAATGTATCAGAAGTGGTACATCACGTTACATGTATTGTCTGTAGTACATAAATCAAATTTAAGTGCTAATATCTAAAAGACGTACATGCTAGTCTACCACAACATGAGATACATGTGGTACAATATGTTGCACAGCTTATATGTTATGCAATACCAAGCAGTGGTACATTAAACAAAGCATCTACATAAATTTCATCATTAAAGAGTGACAAACAATAAAATTTGAAGAAAAGAAATGAAATAAGATAATAAAATAAAAAAAAGTGACTTTTTGTTAGGGATTGGGAAAAGCAACTAAAATCCCAAAGGAATATAAGAGATGACTAAAATAATAACTACAAGGAAGACACACACACACAAAAAAGTGACTCTTTATTAGAGATCTACTGTACATGACCCACTATATAATCTCCATTTGTTAGTCCTTGAGTCTAACTGTGTCAACTTGGTACATCATACTCACCTAAATAAATGAGAAATTGTATATTGGCATAAATTCATGCTAAGTAAACTACATTAAGCATACCTTGAAGGAACAATTTTCTAAGAAAAACATGAGCTGTTTGCTCCACAATTATTGCATGATATTTTATAGGATCATCACTTTGCAAATATATAATCATGATAGCCAATTGCCTAAAATCAAATTTGATTGGCGTCTAGTTTTGTGTTCTGTTTCCGTTCTTAGTAATAGCGTACATAGTTGATCTTCCATATTCTCTAGGCTTTAGTCCTGCTGCTATATGTCTTTCCAAATCTATCTAAATTATCTCTTGATGTATGCGGTACATGTCAATTAGCGTAAGACACATGTGATTTAACATGTGGTATATGTAAGTACACATGTTTCTAACCCTTAAAATATAGCCAACGCAGGCACTAGATAATTTATCGCATGTACCACGCACAATATTATCAAAATTAAAATATGAAACACTGGTATTACAGAATGTAAATATTTTTATTACAGTACCACATGTAGGTATCGCATATATTAAGTACTGTACAACATATGGTACCGCATGTACCAAATGTTGCATTAGACAAAATAGCATAATTGGTAATATATCGCTTTTTCAAAATTGGTGATACTGTACTATGTCAATACGACTTTGTGGTGCGTAATTTACCACTACTAGTACATGTATAAGCTAATTCTACATTTAGTACACAATTTATTTTCGAAATTATGGTAAATGTGGTACATTTAACAACATGCAATGCAGGTACAACCTGTGGTACAAGTAGTACAAGTTTAACAGAGTAATATTTTCAAAATAAATAATTGTGTACTATTGCAATACGACTTTGAGGTACGCAGTGTACCATTGCTGTACTAAAAATAATAGATAATTAGGCGAATAGCTTTAGTTGCCCTAGAATTAGCCAACACAGGCACTACATAATTTGTAATCATATTTTACTCACAATATAAAGTGGTTGAAAGAGTTTGATGTCAGTACCTGATGAAACCTAGCAAATTCTTGTAACTATGCAAAAATATTTTCAAGTAGTGGTTAACTATCAGAACTAATCCAACCAAATATTAGGACAAAATGGCTTCATGAGGAGAAAATACGCCATTACAGAAGTTATCAATAATCAAGAATGAGGTAAGTAGAAATTCCATATATGTTGGCTAAAATTACAAATAATAACACTGGTTTATATTTTATCGTAGCTGAGAGCTTGTTCAAGAGTTACTGGTGATTGAGATTATCAGAATGGCATATGTTTTATACTACAAAAGTTACCATTAATCAGGTAAGAGAGTGATTTTGTATTTGTTTGCTGAAATCAAATGTCATAACTGCTATTATAGTGTTTGCATGAAGTAAGCTAAAAATAGTAACATTTTATGTTACCTAACTATCAGGCTCCTTCACCATTTGTGCTCAAGCACACCACTAGTTTATTTATTTATATATATGGACATACGTATGTCATTTTGTACTTTGACCCTCGCGTTTTTGTGTTAGTTATGTCGTCCAAAATTGCACTAAACAGAATCCTCTGGTTTATCGATCAGTACCCGTATCACCCTAGAAATGGAATTGTTTACCGTTTGAATTCTTTTGCGGGTGCAGTTTTTCTATTCGAGTTAGTGGCGGTGGTAAGTCAATGCGCTCTTTGTCATGGTTATAAGCCGTGCGCAACAGTATTTACTTGAAAATGCATTGTCCACTAGACAACTGCGAAGGTAAGTCTGTGTAGGTGCATGTCCAGTTGTTTCAAAGCATTGTGTGTTACAACCACCTTAGCTAAAGAATATCACAAAGAAAACTTTTAAATAACGTGTATTGTTTTGTTGTTGTTGTTTTTTTCTTCAATTCAAGCAGTTGCAGAGGGTTGTTACTATGGCACTAAAATCCCTTTACCCTGTATGCTAAATTTAAAAACTGGACCTTATCAGTAGCTTCAGAGTTAGAAGTCAAAATCATTCATATAAAAATAGTATAGTCTTTAGGCTCGCTCGCCATTTGTGCTCAAGCACACCACTAGTAGGTAGGTATGTATGTATGTATAGATGGTACGTATGCTCTTTAAACGCGCACGGGGGAAACTTTTTTCTCCTAAAAACACGGCTTTTTAGGCTTGACCCCAGTTTAGTCTGAAACAACAGCAGTAAGCAAGCTTTACTTTAAACTTCAGTTCTGAATTGTGAGAAAATTCCAGCGAAAACGCTTGTGTTTCAGGACATAAAAAGTGGCTGAGACCGGTTTCTGTGGCATTAAAGACCCTTTTCCAGATTTAAAAGGGGCAATCGGAGTGCCGGTTGTTGGTTGTCAAAAGTCATTGATAGGCAGAATGCCGTAGTATTAATGCTAAAGAAGCTACTGTTACTCCAGGGAAGCTGAGTTAAGTATGTAATTCCATATTTGTTAGCTAAATATGCAAAAATAACTCTGGCCTTTCTGCTTTGTAGCTAAGAGCTTGTTGTCAACAGTGACTGGTAAATTCAAGTAGTCAGAATGGCTCAAATTTGGTACTACAAAAGTTACCACTGCTCAAGAAAATGAGGTAAGAAAGTAATTTTGTATTTGTGTGCTAAAATTGATGTCTTTTGTTTTTGTAGGTGAGAGCTTGTCAAGAATTAACGGTAATTCAGATAGTCAAAATAACTTCAATTTGATACTACAGAAGTTATCAATACTCAAGAATGAGGTAGGTAGTAATTCCATATTTGTTAGCTAAATATGCAAAATTAACTCTGGCCTTACTTTTTTGTCGCTAAAAGCTTGTTGTCAACAGTGACTGGTATATTAAATAGTCAGAATGGCTTAAATTAGGTACTACAAAAGTTACCACTATTCACGAAAATGAGGTAAGAAAGTAATTTTGTATTTGTGTGCAAAAATTGATTGTCTTTTGTTGTTGTAGCTGAGAGCTTGTTGTCAAGAATTTGAGGTAATTCAGATAGTCAAAGTAATTTCAACTTGATACCACAGAAGTTATCAATACTCAGAAAATCGAGGTAAGTAGTAATTCCATTATAGTTGGCTAAAATTACAAATAATAACACTGATTTTTTGTTTATTGTAGCTGAGAGTTTGTTCAAGAGTTAATTGTAATTGAGATTATCAGAATGGCAGATGTTTAATACTACAAAAGTTACCATTAATCAGGTAAGAGAGTGATTTTGTAATTGTTTACTGAAATAAAAGGTCACACCTGCTACTATAGTTTTTGCTTGAACTAAGCTAAAACATAGTAACAATACTTAGTTTTATGTTACCTAACTAGCTATCAGGCTCGCTTGCCATTTTGCGCTCAAGCACACCACTAGTTTATTTATTTGTATATATGTTTGGACGTACGTATGTCATTTTGTACTTTGTCCCTCGCGTTTTTGTTAGTTATGTGGTCGACCCTGTCCCAAATTGCACTAAACAGAATCCTATGTTTATCGATCAGTACCCGTATCACCCTAGAAATTGAACTGTTTACCGTTTTGAATTTTTTTGCGGGTGCAGTTAAAGCTTGAAAACTTAAGGGACTTCCATTTCTATTCGAGTTAGTGGCGGTGGTAAGTCAATGTGCTCTTTGTCATGGTTATAAGCCGTGCGCAACAGTGTTTACTTGAAAATACATTGTCCACTAGACTACCGCTCGCTCGCTCGCCATTTGTGCTCAAGCACACCACTAGTTGGCGAGCGAGCGAGACTGTGGGTCGAATGGGGGATGCGCTGCCCTCAGACTCAAGTTATTCATATAATCACACACAGAGGGACAACGCAGGTATCCGCTGCCACCAGAGTTACCCGAAATCCCTTGACAAAATTATATAAAAGGTCTATCACAAAGTTGGGACATGGAATAACTGAACACGTGGACTGACAGACAATGCTTAAATAGTAACACGGGGCTACGCCCACAACATGACATAAAATGAAGTCACTTCCTGCATTGCAGCGTAGAGTTCGAGCTGCGATGCAGGCACAAGCACGCACAACAAGAATACAGTCACGAGAACTGACACTCAACACCTATCAACAACTGAACACATGACTCACGACCAAATAAGGATGACATAGAAATAACTAAATATAGAATGCATACAATTAAGACATAATACATGAAAACTAAATAAATGAAAAATGTTCAATGTTCAGGTGGGCGTGGCTGCTGCCATGCCCACTACACTATCCTCCAGACCCACAGTTCCCCCCGCTAAGCTCGGAGCCATGGGACGAGCTGATAACCCAGGGTCTGCATCCGTCTTCTTGATCTCTTCTACATTCCAGGACTGTCTCGAGAATCCGTCCGCATTCCCATGTTGAGATCCCGGTCTATATGTCAACACGATAGGTCTATCTTGAAGGGCAAGGGCGAATCGCAGGAGCCGTTTGTTCAAACCCTTCCCTGTCAGCAAAGCCAAACAAGCCTTGTGGTCAGAAATAACTAAATATAGAATGCATACAATTAAGACATAATACATGAAAACTAAATAAATGAAAAATGTTCAATGTTCAGGTGGGCGTGGCTGCTGCCATGCCCACTACACTATCCTCCAGACCCACAGTTCCCCCCGCTAAGCTCGGAGCCATGGGACGAGCTGATAACCCAGGGTCTGCATCCGTCTTCTTGATCTCTTCTACATTCCAGGACTGTCTCGAGAATCCGTCCGCATTCCCATGTTGAGATCCCGGTCTATATGTCAACACGATAGGTCTATCTTGAAGGGCAAGGGCGAATCGCAGGAGCCGTTTGTTCAAACCCTTCCCTGTCAGCAAAGCCAAACAAGCCTTGTGGTCAGTGATGACTTCCAGAGGCTTGGCATACACAAGTCGCTCGAAATGTCTGATGGCTGCCACAATGGCCAGACTCTCAAATTCCGAGATAGTGTAGTTTTTCTCGGCAGGCCTAAGTTGTCTGCTGAAGAACGCAATAGGCAATTCCTCACCATCACGAACACAGTGTAGGCATGCGCCAATCCCATCGCCAGAGGCGTCAGTATACAGTTTCAATTCATCATCAGGGCTAGGAGTATATAACATCACATGGCCACATAACAAAGACTGCAACTCACGGAACGCAGAGTCCATCTCTCCAGTCCAAGTCACCAGATGTGGAGCCCGGAGAGAGGTTGCAGGAGTCAGGCGAGAAGATAAATTACCAAAGCCTTTGATAAAGCGTCTATAGTAAGACATTGCCCCTAGGAAGGCACGCATATCTCTCTTGGTTCTCGGCCTAACAAACTCTTGTAATGCTTTCACTCGACTCTCTGGGATAGACATGCCTCCACCCCCAATCCTATGGCCCAAATATGTCAAGTAACGCCTCCCAAACACACATTTCCTCTTCTTTATTTTTAAACCAGCTACACCCAAGCACTCAATTACACTCTTAATATCCATCAAATGACTCTTCCAATTACGACTAAAAATGACTACGTCATCTATATAGTTGCAGCAAACACTCTTTACAGGTTCAAGGACACACTCAACAGCCGCTTGAAAAACAGCCGGAGCATTTTTCAGCCCGAAGGGCATTCGAACATAACGATACTTGCCCAAGGGACATACAAAGGTCGTCAGTTCACTGGACTCTGGATCCATCTCTATTTGATGAAAACCTGCAGTGAGGTCCAGAGTAGTCAAACAAGTACAGTTACCCACTCTCAGGAGGATTTCGTCCAAAGAGAGGACCCAATATCTAACCAGGGGGGTCACCAGGTTCAGCTGGCGGAAGTCCACACACAGCCTAACCGAACCATCTTTCTTCCTAACCGGTACTAACGGGGAAGACCACAAAGAGTTAGATTTGACGATAATACCCTCCCTTACTAGTTTGTCAATCTCATCCGACACAGCCTTCTCTATACCCACTGGTATGTTCCTACCTTGCTGAGAGACAGGAACAGCGTGCTCAGACAACACTCTTTTACACATTGCATTCGAACACAGACCAGGGGACACACTAAAGTGGTCAGACAAATCTCTCAACACAGTCTCCAGTACTTTCGCATTGTAACCAGGACACTTGTCCGGTGACAATAACGGAGAGCCACTCAACAAGGATTCCTCAATGCCCTTATCTTCAGCTACTAGGGTCACGGCACAGACATGCAAAGGTCTGGCGACATAATCTTTCAGATTGTTAACATGGGCAATTCTCACAGGATGCCCCTCTCCTTTCGCAACCTTAAAGGTCACTCGGGAGACTTTCTCTATGACATCATAAGGCCCTTCCCATGAAGCCTGGAGGGTAGCATGGAGGCCCGGAACTCTCAACAAAACCTTATCACCTACATTGACACAACGATCACTTTTCCCCTTGTTGTAAGTACACGCACGGCCATCACTCTGTTTGGCTTCGGTGGCACAGGCCACGTCATGCAGGGTACTAAGTTGGTCATGCAATGTAACAAGCCACTCTTCCACATCCAATCCTTCAAACACATTATCTTTCCACCCATGATACAGCAGATCTAGGGGACCAGCTACTTCCCTCCCGAACACTAATTTGTGAGGGGAAAATCCAACGTCCCGGTTGGGTATCTGCCTGATGGCGAACAGAGCCAACGGGAGAAACTCGACCCAATCGAAACCAGCGTCCAGGGCCTTAGCCAACATCAGCTTCAGGGTCCCGTGGAGCCGCTCTACAACACCGTACGATTGGGGTCTGTATGGGGAAGTCTTAACAGAATCGACAGCCAGCATGGAAAACAAGTTAGACATAAGTTTTGACAGGAAGATCGTTTCACGGTCTGACAGGACCCTAAGTGGGATGCCAGTCCTAGAGATGATCTGCATAAAGGACTGAGCTGCTTACTCAGCCGACGCTGTCCACATGGGAACTGCGTCTGGCCACCTGCTCGCCATGCACACATAAGTGAACAAATATTTGGCACCACGCCTCCCTTTAGGGAGGGGGCCAACGAGGTCAACGGCCACAGACTCGAACGGCACACTCAAAATTTTCCGCTCGACCATTAGGGCTTTCTTATTTTCAGACCGATTTAACCTCAGACAAACATCACAACTTTTGACATATTTCACTATATCTCCATGGACGCCAGGCCATACAAACCTGGAACCCAACATACGACTCATCCCACGAACACCGATGTGAGCAGTGTTATCATGTGCCAGTCTCAGAGCTTTGGTACGCTTAGACTGTGGGAGAACTAACTTAACACACTCATTTCCTGCCTCATCCACAGACTTGTGGACAAGGAGACCATTGTCCGACCACGAGTAGCCATTCATGGACTTGTCAGCCAGGAACCTGATGTGGGTCAAAGAATCATCACATTCAATATCAGACACAACAGAATCAACACCAGAGTTTTCACATGCACTGGGACAAACAATATCAGAAACAACATCCTCGGAATCGACAACTACGGGAAGAGAGACCTGGCTCAACTGCACGTCATCCATAATTTCTTCAGAATCTAAACCAAGCCCAGCACCAGAAGCATCACAATCAACAACCGAAGCAACACCATCCTTCTTCTTCCCAGCATTCAACTCAAAACCTGTATCAATCCGAGCCAGTCTCTCACACTCCCGATTGAATCTCACAGGATTGGCATCAGACACATCAGAAACACATTTTGCAATCTTACTCTTTCTCACACTCTCTCTCTTTGATCTAGTAATGGCATTGACGGATGCACTTCTCTGGGTGCTACCAGAGCCCTGGGAGGTTTTACAAGCCTCCCGCGGGGTAGTAGCAGAGCCAGCATCACCCTGGGGTGATGTCTGAACGCCCGAGGTATCATCGGGATGCCCTGCCCCTCGTGCCCTGGGAGGAGCACTCGAGGCAGCGTCCAGAAGAAGGCGGGACGCCATAGAGCCATCCATGGGGACTGAAAACAATACTTTGTGACACAAATCGTCCTCATGGGAAACAGCAACAACAGACATGAAGGACTTGCCTCCATATTAAAAATCCACCTCTGCTGTTTGGAGTGTCTTGGTAATACCATTCCACCCCTTCACTCTCACTATCTCATCCAACAGTTGATTTTCATACACCAAACACCCGGGAACAATTGTAATCTCAGCTCCCGTGTCGGGAACAATGAGACAATTCATCCCATTAACAATACCCTTTACATGGGATGCACCCTCCTGGACAGCTACCAGGCTGGCATTGTAGGTGCGACTCCCTTTCTTCACATCCACCTTCTTATTATCCAATTTACTCTAAAACTTGCTATTATTGCCACCATTAGTCCTGTTTCTATGATATTCTTTAGCTAAGTAGTGGCTGTAAGGCACAATGCTTTGACACAACTGGACATGCACCTACACAAGACTTACCTTCGCGGTTAGTCTAGTGGACAATGCATTTTCAAGTAAATACTGTTGCGTATGACTTATAACCATGGCAAAGAGCGCATTGACTTACCACCTCGACTAACTCGAATAGAAATGGAAGTCCCGTATGTTTTCACGTTTTAACTGGACCCGTAAAAGAATTCAAAACGGTAAACAATACAATTTCTAGAGTGATACGGGTACTGATCGATAAACAGAGGATTCTGTTTAGTGAAGTTTGGGACGGGGTCGACCACCGAACTAACACAAAAACGTGAGGGTCAAAGTACAAACATGCCTTACGTACGTCCATACATACTGATAAACAAACTTCCCCGATTTTCAATTGTGTTACCCCCTGTAAGTGTCTCGTTCGCGACGCTCGCTCACCAATTATAGGGACGTCATGTGCAGAACGGCTGACCCTCACATTTGACCTCAGAGCACGGCTAATCAAATGAACTTTGAACCTTAAGCACGAACGCATTCGCATATGGCTGACCGTCACTGACCATCTCTCTGCGTGGCTGACCATCTCTGCGTGGCTGAACATTGCTGCGGGGCTGAACATTGGTGCAGGGCTGACCATTGCTGTGGGGCTGACCATTTGTGTGCAGACAGACCCACCCTAAGCAGCACCTCAGTTATGCTAATACATGAGCACTTGGAAAAATAGCTGTAGGTGCACATCAATATTTTGCAACTGTAGCTTTATAATTATAATACTTGTTCACACAACAATCAAAGGGTGTGGCTTCAATTTTGGGCGAGACTGCTTATTCTAAAAGTTGAAACAAATGTTATGTGTGACACATATTCTTAAGGTTACGGGATACAGTTTGTTCATTAATTATTCATGAGTTACAACTTTTGTTTATATCACCAACTACACTTATTTTTATGTGTTAAAAGTTCCTATTTCTTTAGTAGTCAGCTCTTCATAGCGAATAGGCAGCCCAAGATTGACCTCCTGCAAATATAACATTTTCGGCTACAAATTACAGCATGGTCGTCAACAACTCTGCCGTATAGGCTGCACTATCTAATTGTAGGAACATCATTGCAGGGCCAGTCAAAAAGTTTTCCCGAAGAAAGCTGACGGTTGTCGAGAAAATCTCAGTTTAGTCTCCCAGATCAAGATAAAATGGCGTCTCTAAGGCACAATCTGGATATCCATGGCCCATTGAGCCAAAATCGCTGTGACTGGCCATCAAGTAAGTCCTAAAGTAGCCAGGGGAGCTGTCACACTAAAGTTAGGAGTGATGATGAAGCCAAGATTTGACGCCGAAAATCTGCCGAAAATTTGCCTCAGGGGGTCCTCGGTCAAGCCTTGCTGGCTGCTCATTGAAAAGCAAGAGCAAGCTAATAAAGAAACTTGAACACATTATAATTTCATGTTTGGAGCATAGTTCATAAAAATAAGTGTAGTGGATGATACAAACAAAAACAGTAACTCATGAATAATTAATGAGCAAATTGTATATCGTAACCTTAAGTCGACAGACCACAACTCCATAAAGTGAATGGAGCAAACTACATGTGTATGTATCTAGTAGCGACAGTGAGAGCAACATACAAGTACGTTTCTTGGGTTCTTGCATCTCACTCGCCTCCTCCTCCCTTCCCCCCTCCCCCTTTCCCATCCCAATTTGTTCATAGAAATGTTTCTTCAATGTGTTAGAGTAAATGGTAGCATTGTATTACTAGTTAAATACAACTTAAGTACGATGACGTGATGACTCAAGGCAGCACTAAGAGGTCACTAACTGAAGAAACCTTGAGTACTATGTTAGTTAGTCAACTTTATTCTGAAAATGCAGTCTGCTTGTAAGCTAGTATAATATTCCCAATGCCATTGACAAAATACTAATGAACTATTCCATAAAAATAAAATACTGTAAATTTCCAGTATGAAGAAGCTCTTAAAGAGTTGGATTATGACAGTGTCAGTGATAAGTTTAGTTGTCCTCAATGTTCCAGTAGATTTTCCTTCAAACTAGGATTGAATCGTCACTGGAAACGTATCCATTGCATCTCAAACCTGTTACAAAGAAGGGAAAGTAATTACATGTTACCAAAGGTCCAGTGCTCCTTTCAGGAACACAATGCTGTTTTCACTACAGTACAGTACAGCACTTGATGTTACACTGCTCATCTCTACTTGATAAAGGTCTCAATAATAACCATTAAATAGGAATTAAAAAACTAAATATACAATGAATGTAAGAAGGAAAAAAAAGCATGAAAGTACCTCTTACTAAGATGAATGAAAGAGACCACAATGGCACTTTATATACTACACACATGTACATGTGTAAGTGTACATATACAATATATGAGTTTGTACATGAAGAAACCGGTGTGACGAACCCCACAACAAAAACTTTAATTTTTACAGACATAGCAGCAAAAGCTCTACAATTTATTCATGGGCTGATACCATAATTTGTAATAATTGACACTATCATTTCTCAATCATTTTACATGTCATAGTTGTTCATGTATGTGCATGTGATACAGAGAGTACCAGTACTTATGACTGCAACATAGTGCTCATATCTATCAGGATCCTGTACAAATGGCATCAAAATGTTGGATGGCTTCACTAAACTTTGTTCTAATTCTGGGGTGTTGCTTGCCAGTCAGAAAGTATTCAGATGGACTCCTCTTGTTACAAACAATGCAAAAGTAGTAAATTTAAGAGCAATGCAAACAGTGGTGTAGGAAGATGATTCGGTATGGGTGGGCTCTAATTAGTCTCGCGTACACAGATCCTTTACCAATCGCTGCGCGGGAAAAGGGTCTGATAGAGACATTGAGCAGTTTGTTCTTGCTTAGTCAGCAAGTGGTTAACTGTGGTTCAATTAGTGTGGGTGTACATCGTTAAATATTTTCAGGCTCGTGAATTGTTCAGATCAGTAGGCAGAGCTTGTTCTGTATTGCCATGAAGAAATGTTACTTGTGCAAGCATGACAAAAACCTAAGGTACCATGGCATACACAATGGCCCGTGCACAAAGCAATAGCTGTATCTTGCTGCTAAGCGAAACTTCCAATTGCAGATATCTTAAAAAAAGCTAGTCCAAGTCACTGCTTGCATAACTAATGGCATCACCTAAAGGAAGAGTGTTGACATGCTAAGCGAAACTTCCAATTGCAGATATCTTAAAAAATGCTAGTCCAAGTCACTGCTTGCATAACTAATGGCATCACCTAAAGGAAGAGTGTTGACACGGCTGTTGGAGAGTTGTGCACAGAAATACTACACGTGCAAAAGTTTGAGCAGTTTTATGTCACAGGATATTACGTTACACATTGTTTGCGGTCTCCCCAATTAGCAAGGGGAACTAAACAAACTGCTCAATGTCAGTCTACCAGATCCTTTTCCCGCGTAGCGATTGGTAAAGGGTCTGGCTACGCGATATTAGGCTCTAAGGGCAAGTTTTTTTGTGGTTTGCAGGTGTTCATGCGAGAAATCACATTTTAAAGTTGTGTCAAAATATTATGCCCCACCCCCCCCCTTCCCCTCCCCACTTCCTACGCCACTCAAACCATATCTTTGAAAAAATATGTAGACACACTGACAAACTTCAGTTCCTTCCCCTACTATAAACTTGGGGCTGAAGAAACCTGTAGCAGAGAAAATAAATGCACTGCCAGTATCATGAGTATTGGACATTTGGAAAAGCTAAGCAGAGGATAAAGGGTAAGAGCAGGTGGTAGCATTACTAATTAACATATTTTCCTCACTCAATTACTGAGATGCCCATTAATTGGGTTAACTGAAAAAAAAAACAACAAACAAATAACTTCATCAAGTGATACTATTATGGATAAATTAATAGTGCTAGTAGAGACGTTTCAATTGGCGAGAAATAATCATGATAATTCAAACATTTCACAAGCAATAGTGCCTCACAGAGCTCTGTGTTCAAGCACTTAGTAACCATACTACAAAAGCAAATTGTAGTTAAATAGTGATCCAATATAAAGTTCTTTTTTTTTCTTCCAACCCCATGACAGCTGTGACTTCTGAAATTGTGCTTAAGTGTAAATCTCAACTCATACAAATCACCCGCTCACAAGAAAGGGAAACTCAGCTTAAGGTAGAGAAGAGGGTGGATGAATTTACTTTAAAGAAGGGGGAAAGGTGTGTCCCCCTTTCGGTATCAAACAATGCAGAAATCATTAGTGACCTTAATAATTGGTACACTTTGTTTTAAAGATGCTTTTCAAATATTCTTGTGGGCTGGAGGTACATTAGCGTTGCCGTTGGACACTTTGCTTTGGGCACTTTGCGTTGAGAGGTATTTGGAGCCAGGTAGGTGGACAAATGCAACAGGCAAAAGTTCTGGTGCTCTTGGGTTTTTACATAGTTGATAGCTATATACAGGTGGGGCATTGGCTGAGATTAGTTGGCTATATACAGCAGTATACAGGAGGTGCCATTTAGTCGGCTATGCCTAAACTTCCCTAGGTTCCAAGGTTTGAGAAATAGAAATCAGTGACGAACCACACCCATTAATTATATTAATTCAATTGACAACATCCTTCATGTTATTAATGTTATGAATTTAATTATGATGACAATGACTTGTTTTTTTTTTGAGAATACAAGATCAGAATTACTTATCAAAATTTATTATGTGTAATTGTTGTGTGGAATTGCATCATGAACTACATTGGATGTACTGCATGGTTTTTGCTGATATAGCATGGTGGTTTCTATTGAAGCTAGGTATTAAGTAAAGTATAAACCCTTTTTTAATGAGTGCTTCGAGGTTGTTGATAATTTGTTAAAAATGTAATAGCTTAATATGATTTGCATTAAGAATGAAAGTTGCCAGTGTATTCGGTCTTTATTAATCGTATGTCGTGCAGGTGTCACTCATCAAATGGCTTCCAGGTATATAACAACATATATAACCCAGCATACTCACCGTGAATTCAAAAGAGACACTATTGCAAGTTACTCGCCACGATTGAATGCAGCAAATGCCAGCAAGTCACTTCATCTAGCAGTGCCGTGAGTTCTAGAAATCGAATTATCATGCCGTCACTGGGACAAACAATTACGTCGACAGCACGACATACGTAACAAACCTATCACACAAACATCTCACGATGACACAGTACAGAGTCCTCGGATTAGGACTTACGTTCGTCCCCAGTAGAATGACTAACAGAGAATCTCTATCAGAGTCCATTTCCAGATTCGAGAGATCCAACAGAATAAAACACTTCTTTTGGAACCAGCCACAGAGAGAGCCCCATCCCTTCTGCCCTAAGAGCACGTAGGAACCTCCTGTGGCCTCCCCAGAAATTGAATCATACCTAAAAAGAGTTAGAAATACAATAGATAATCACATATTCAAGGTGTCTAACTCATATAGAGAGAAAAACCCTCAATGAACTAGCCTCAGACCAATCATTAGTCATAAAAACTGCAGACAAAGGATCAGGCATTGTAGTAGAAGATAGAGACAAATACATACAAGCACGCATTAACCATCTATCGGAGTCTCTGATCAAGTGTGACGGATAGTTTCTGTCTCTGAATATGTCATACATTTTATTTTTTATTTTTGCGTACATCTGTTAGTCTGAGCATGCTCTTAGCAGTCTCGTCATTTCCCCTTTGAACTGGCTTGAGAACTCTATACAATATTTGATTTATATAGAGGAGTTAATATCTGCATAGTTTCAAATGACAATAAGCATAAAACATTAGCGAGACTTCTTCAGCAACAAATTCTGGATCCAACATGTGATATTGATAGTGACATTAGTATGGGTGATGCAGCAAAAACCTCATTAATATCTAAAGGCTTGCAGAAACCTATTGTAGTGCTTGTTAAGATTGTAGACGGTTTACGCCATCCAGTTGTATTAATAGAGTTGGAATCAAGTAGCGATGTTTTGAGCACAGTGAACAAACTTGCGAATGGCATTATGTGTCAAATTATTTTTTTGAGAAACACTGGACAAACCTTGAAGGGGTTTTTCAATGCAGGAAATGTAGAAGAAGTTGCTGTTGAATTTGACGAAAATAGTCTTCAATTTGATTGTGAAAGGATCGCTGTAACTCGGGCAGAGATTATACCAGCGATTGTTCAAGCATGGAATAATCAAAAAAGTAGTTTTCCATTGCAACCTAGTTTGGGTTTAACCTTTCCCATTTCTTCTGAACTAATTAGAGGAAAATTTTCCGACAGCGCTTTCCAAGTAAGATCAGGACTTTCTGTCGTCATACACGATCCCACTAATCGTTGTTATTACAATTGGGCGTGTGAAGTTTTTGTCTAAAGGGTTTTTTAAGTATCCACAAATGACACTACCTTTCACGAAAGAGGATATTTCTACTTGTGTCCACTTCTTGATAGAATTAGTACATGGGACAGTTAAAGCACTTCTGTTCATCGTACTGGCTATGCTCACAATGATGTGAGGATCGAAAACATTTGTTTTCGAGAAGAAGATCGGGAGATAGTTTTGATAGATTTGGAAAGACGTAGAGCAGTGGGACGAAAGACTAAAGGATATGGAATATCAACTATGTACACTGTTAGTACGGACGAAGGACGAACACAAAACTGGACTCCAATCAAAATTGATTTTAGGCAATTGGCTATCATGATTATATATTTGCATAGTAATAATCGTATAGATTATCATGCAATAGTTGTGGAGCAAACAGCTCATGTTTTTCTTAGAAAACTGTTCTTTTAAGGTATGCTTAATGTAGTTTACTTAGCATGAATTTATGCCAATATACAATTTCTCAATTATTTAGGTGAGTATGATGAATCAAGTTGGCTAAGTTGGAGTCAAGCACTAACAAATGGAGATTAGATAGTGTGTCATGTACAGTAGATCCCTAATAAGGAGTAACTTTTTTTTGTGTGTGTGTCTTCCTTGTAGTTATTCTTTCAGTCAACTCTTCTATTCCTTCGGGTCTTTAGTTGCTTTTTCCCCATCCCTAATAAAAAGTCACTCTTTTTTATTTTATTATCTTATTTCATTTCTTTTTCTTCAAATTTTATTGCTTGTAGCTCAGAAGTCACTCTTTAATGATGAAATTTATTCTTAACAATGCCCAAACAATGCAGATGTTTTGTTTAATGTACCACTGGTTGGTATTGCATAACATGAAAGCTGTGCAACATGTTGTACCACATGTATCTCATGTTGTGGTAGACTAGAATAGCATGTACGTCTTTTAGATATTAGCAATCAAATTTGATTTATGTACCACAGACAGTACATGTAGCAATTTAACAACACGCAATGCAAGTATTACAACTTATGATACAAATAGTACAAGTTTTATGGTAGGGTGTTGGCTTCTTCAAATGAGTTATTTGTGTACTAGTGCAATACATATTTGTGTTATGTTATTTACCACTACATAAACATGCATAATACATAATTGTGGATGTAGTACACTACTTCACAACTGTTGTATATACAGTACCACATGTGGTCGACAGCTAAGCCGTATTGTAATGAAACATGTACCTCATGTGGTACATGTCAATTAGCGTGAGACACGTGTGATTTAACATGTGGTATAGGTAAGTACACATGTTATACTTTAGCCCTAGCCTAGCCCTAGAAGTAGCCAACGCAGGCACTACATTATTTATCGCATGTACCACGAACGATATTATAATATAAAACACAAGTTGACCTTGTCTACAAGCATACCTATGCAGGATGCAATCACGGATGTTTGTGGCTACTTGCTCATTATAGTGGATATTTTTCTTCAAGCTTTTTCAAGTAGCTACCGCAGTCAATAAATTCATTAATTTTATGTCACCAGCACCTCAGGCAAGAAGCAAAATTATGCATAGCAAGAAGCAAGATTATGCAAGCACAAACCCAATAAAAAATTTTTAAAAATATTTACTTAGCAACAAATATCAGTTTTCTGGATTATGAAGTTATACTGTTTAAATATTAGTTATTTCATATTTTAGATACATCAAATTTGTCAATACCACAAATATTGAACTTTAATTTAAAATTCAGTTTTCTAAAGCAAAAATAACAACACAATATAAACCACATAACAATGATCCTCTTTATTTAATGCACTGCAGGCAAGCCTTTGAAACTTTCAGGCATGAATTAATGTGGTATCAATTGAGGTATGGTCTCCCTATTCTAGTAGTGCACCATTCTGGTAGTCTGCAAATGCTCTGAACATCAAAATTTTATGTTTCTGATTTTTTTTCTTTAGAGCTCTCCTCTTTCTCTTCTTAGGGAAAGGCGCAATGTAACCTTTCTATACATTGAAATTGGTGCAATCTTTTAATCATAAAACATCTTTCAATGATCTTCAATATGCACAAGCGCAGTCACATTAGCTCTGGCATAGAACCCACAATCATATTTACCAGCCTGAAGTTGTGTGTCCATAAAGTTTACGTAAATTTTAAGAAATTTACTGTGTAGCAAGGAATCTACTTTGGCTTTTTACATGCTTTCCTACATAATGATACATGCTATTGTATGTAGCTCTGGTTGTTGAAGGCGGACATTCAATAGTGGATACAATTAACTATGGTCCATTCCGATTATTTATTATTTAAACAAATTCAACTGACTCCACATTAAATAATAAAGTCACTCCACAAATTACATCTTGAAATACTGTAATTTCTAAGCACTGATTCTTACGGAGCTGCTGATGAGATCATCATTTAGCCAACCAAAGAGTGGACTTACATTGGTTGTGTTTTTTCATGTTATTTGTACTCTTATGACATCATTTTAGGAGTAGTTCCCTAGCTTAAATTGAATAACTAGTCTCTTTCGTCTCTTCTAGTCTTTGTAGTCTTTTTAGTCTCACGCTTTAGTCTCTTTAGTCTTTTCAGTCTTTTTTGTCTCATATATAATCTCTCCTAGTCTCTTTAGTCTCTTCTAATCTTTATAGTCCCATCTAGTATTTTCAGTCTTTTCTAGTCTATTTATTCTTTTCTAGTCTTTTTAGCTCTTCTAGTTTCTTTAGTCCCTTTTAGTCTCTTTATTCTCTTCTTGTCTCTTTAATCTCTTCTAGTCTCTTTAGTCTCTCTAATCTCTTTAGTCAGTCTCTGTGGGGTTTCGCTCTGTGCACAAACGCGTGTCGCCAGCAGTTCTGGTTGGCAGCGATTAATAGTCGCTGCCACCAGAGTTCAGCAAGAAGCTTTCGCTTCACTTTGGGGTTTTATTAATTTCCACGGTAAACTGAACTGACTTACAACACGTGGTGAGGGGTTTGATATACGTATCCCTCTCACCACTCAACCAATCAAAACGATGCACACACAAAAACAACAAGTTCTTTATAACGCACAACTACACACAATGTTAATGACGCACAACTACACACTATGTTCTAAGTCTAAGTTCTCGAATGTGGGCTGGCCCACATCTCCCCCCTCCTCCTTCGACAGCACGGTGACACCGACGTTGCTCCCGTCGTGGCACCTGCTCAGATCGACTGCTACCACGTTATGGTTTCTCCGACGATAGATAACTTCGAACTGGAACTCGGAAAGTTTCAGAGCCCATCAATACACCCTACGGTTCCTCTGCTTCCCCGACTTGAGCCACTCCAGACCCCTATGATCTGTAATAATCAAGAACCTCCTCTTATACAAATAAAATGCAAAGTGCTGCACTGCCTCATACAGTGCGAACCCCTCCAACTCCTGAGCGCTGTAACGAGCTTGAGCACCCTTTAGCTGTCTCGAGAAAAACGCTACCGGCTTCCATTCCTTGCCTCTCTTCACTGACAGCACCGCTCCGATCCCCGACGCACTGGCATCACTCTCCAGGCAAAACTCGTCCTCCTTGCAGGGAACATTTAAACATACATGATCACACAGTGACATACACAACTCACGAAAAGCCTCCAGCATGGGGCCCGTCCACTGCACCTCCCCAGGTGACGTCTTCACCGTATGCGACGTCAGTCGAGAAGACCACCTGTGAAAACCTCTCACAAACCTCCTATAGTATCCGATCAGACCCAGGAAATTCCTTAGCTGCTTCCTAATCTTCGGCACAGGGTGTTCCGCGATGGCCTTGATCCTAGCCTCCGGCACCCTTATCGTCCCATCTCCGATCACATGCCCCAGAAACTCCAACCTCCTTCTCCCAAACACACACTTGCTTTTTTTGCACGTTAAACCAGCCTCTCTCAGCACCCCAAACAATTTCCTCAGATGCATAACATGCACCTCCCAACAACCCGACACCACCAAAACATCGTCTATGTAGACCTTCGCAAAGTCCACACACTCTACCAGTACCTCATCCATTAGTCTCTGAAATACAGACGGAGCATTAGCAAACCCGAACGGCATCCGCCTGTATTGATACTTACCAAACAGGCAGACAAAGCTTGTCTTCTCCCTGTCCCTTTCCTCGACCTCAACCTGGTGGAAACCCTTCGCCAAGTCCACCTTAGATAGTACACTCCCGCTCCCAACCCTCTCGAGCATTTCTTCTAAGCCTGGGATATAGTACGGCTCTTTGATAGTCACTTCGTTTAGCTCGCGATAATCCACCCACAGCCTGATCCCGCCCCCCACCTTTTTCACCGGGACCAACGGCGACGACCAACAACTACGACTACGTTCAATCACACCACACTCCAGCAACCCATCTAACTCCACCTTGACTCTTCCTGAATGCCCATCGGCACTGAGTAGGGAACTTTGCCTCCATTCAGATGCCCGCACCTCTCATGCGCCATCTCCATTATCCTCTGTCTAAATTTCTTGGGCACCACAATAACGTCCACAAACTCTTCCCATGAAACATACATTCCCCTCAGCAATAACTCCTTATCCCACTTGAATCCTCTCTCTCTCCTGTCACCCAATTCTCTCCACGTCCTCAGACAGTCATCTGCCAACAGCCTTTCCCTAAACTCCTTCCCCCTCCTTCATAGGTCCAATTTCCCCTGCCAACTTGTTAAGTTCACCCTCACTCTCGCTCATTGTCACCGACCCCAACGCCTTAGGTTCCCCCTCTAAATCCAAAAAACAATCACAAACAAAACGGTTCACGACGAATACAACAACTGTTAAGGTAAAACTCTGTCCAGCCACGGTTGTTCCTCTTGCAGCCGTAGCCCAAAGGAGATGAAGCTCCACAACCGAAGTTAGGATGCTGTGATAAAGTTTCCAGGCGCCGCCGAAGCCCGTCCGGAATGTAGTTCCACGACCGTAGTTTGGGACTGTGAATAAAGTTCCAACGCAGCCTCGGCCCGTATTGAGTGTGACACCACGACCGAAGTCTGTATGCCTGACTGTCTGTTAGCGTGTAGGACGAATCCTAGAAGTCTCCCAGGACGAATCCCTTCGAACTCCTTGCTGGTCCAAGTCTCTCGCAACGAATTGCTGTGGGTGTCTCGTTGATCCTCGTAGGAATGTCTTCCACCCAAGCATCCCACCGCTGCCACTAAAATCTGTGGGATCTCGCTCTGCGCACAAACACGAGTCGCCAGCAGTTCTGGTTGGCAGCGATTAATAGTCGCTGCCACCAGAGTTCAGCAAGAACCTTTCGCTAATTTCCACGGTAAACTGAACTGACTTACAACACGTGGTGAGGGGTTTGATATACGTATCCCTCTTACCACTCAACCAATCAAAACGATGCACACACAAAAACAACAAGTTCTTTATAACGCACAACTACACACAATGTTAATGACGCACAACTACACACTATGTTCTAAGTCTAAGTTCTCGAATGTGGGCTGGCCCACAGTCTCTTTAGTCTCTTCAAGTCTCTTTAGCTATCCTAGTTTCTTTAGTTTCTTCTAGTCTCTTTAGTCTCTTTATTCTCTTTTAGTCTCTCTAGTCTTATTAGTCAGTCTCTTTAGTCTCTTCTAGTCTCTTTAGTCTCTCTAGTCTTTTTAGTCAGTCTCTTTAGTCTCTTTAGTCTCTTTAGTCTCTTTAGTTTCTCTAGTCTCTTTAGTCAGTCTCTTTAATTTCTTCTAGTCTCTTTATTTTCATCTAGTCTCTTTAGCTCTTTTAGTTTCTTTAGTCTATTCTAGTTTCTTCTAGTATCTTTAGCTCTTCTAGTTTCTTTAATCTCTTCTAGTCTCTTTATTCTCTTTTAGTCTCTTTAGTCTCTTTAGTCTCTTTAGTCTGTCTCGTTGATTTCATTTTTTAGTCCTTTGCAGTCCTATTGTATTTTCTTTTTTTACAAAGTTGTTGCGGTCACTTGTATGCTGTTATACTATCTTACAGTAATTCTATAGCTAGTGTCTTTACACACAGATTAATGTGTATGCATTTATTCACATGAAACTGAATAGTTTGTATCATTAATGATGTTTCAAATAAAGTTGAGGCGGCAACCACTATGGAGAGGGTTGTATAAGGCCTTCACTCTTGAAGAGGAGTAGCTATGATTTTAGAAGTCTAAAGAAACTAATCACTTTTTGTACTTCAAACTTCTTGCATAATAACTGGCTGAAGGGTAGAGAGAGCTTTATGAAGAAAATCTGGTACTAATTAATGAGAGAGTTGAATGAAAGAAGATGATTAGTTAGTGAATGAAAGGTGTGACTAAATTAATATATTAATATATAGAAATAACCTCACACACACTGGGGAGTGTATAGAGTGTATTATGAAATGAGGGTCAAAATAAAACATGAATAATGAAATCACACACATACATGCGATGAGTCCAGCTCTAGTTCATAACAAAGTTCCTGGGTTGCCTTGGAAACCACTTTAGTGATGGGTGGCCTGAACATACGTTTAATAATTTAGTGCTTCTGAGATACTACTTGAATATCATAATGAGCAGATCAGTTATTTTGATACGAAGTCGTCATCAATGACACATTGCAATTATAACTTAATAGCACATTTTTCTCGTTCTAACAGCCTAAATTTTAATTAAAACTTAACCCGACGTTTTAGTTGTATCTTTCTTAACAAGAAAATAAGTGCCTGATTCTGGGTGAGCTTAGAATGGTATTCTTCTTTATTCATGAGGACTGTAGTTCTACCTTTATCAGCTGGAAGAATGGCAACATCAGACATTATGTTTTAATTCACTTAAAGATTTTCGCTGTTGTTTCCTTAGATTATCCTAGCTATCTAGGGCTGAGACTAGAAGAGACCAAAAAGAACAGAAGAAATTGAAGAGACTAAAGAGACTAGAAGAGATTAAAGAGACTAGAAGAGACAAAAAGAAAAGAATTGACTAAAGAGACTAGAGAGACCTAAGAGAATAAAAGAGTCTAAAGAGACAAGAAGAGACATGGAAGAGAAAGAGATTAAAGGGAATAAAGAGACAAGAAGAGACTATCAGAAACTAAACAGACTAGAAGAGACCAAAGAGAACAGAAGAGATTAAAGAGACTAGAAGAGGCTAACGAGACTAAAGAGACTAGAAGAAATTAGAGAGACTAGTAGAGACTAAATAGACTAGAAGAGACCAAAAGACTACAAGAGACAACTAGTTGTTTAGCATATCTTATAGAAAATTGTAGTCTATAAATAACTTTTAAAATGATGTAATGAGAGTACAACTTACATGAATAAACAACCCTTATAATAGGAACAATTCTTAATCTGCTTTAGTCAATTTAAATTTAGAAATCAGTACTGTCAACACTTTAGAATATACTGCTCTACCCAATTACATCAGACTTTAAATTTTAAAGGGAGCAAGGTGTTTCCCTCTGAAGAGAGAGTTGAATGAAGGTGGACTTTATGATATAGGATGGAGTAAAAATGTCTCTCTGGAGAGAGGGGGTTTGGTGAGAAAGGTTGTAAATCAATGACTTTTTTGGGGATCAAGATAGGTCTTTCAAGACATTGAGAAATTAATGAGGTTGGTCTGAGAGAATTATTTTCAGAAGAGCGCGAATTTTTTCTCTCGGAGAGGGAGATGTGTCATTTTCTGGAGAAAGAGACATGGGACACCATTGACTTTATTTGACAAATTCTATCACATATGGAAACTTACCATCAGCTAATGGACCAACCCGCCCTGTGCTCATTTCTTCCTCAAAAAATTTTTCTTCAATACAATTCAAGCAATAGTAAATACTTAATTCTATTATTAAAAAAACATTAAACTTTTATGACCCTTTAACTAGTGTATAATTGTGATGTGATGTATATTAATGAAGTGCTCCTTGTGATAATTATTCCACATTAAAACATTGTCACCTTCAATATACATCGCTTAGAGTATGAGATAAGCAGCATGCAGAAAACTTTTCTTTTTAAAAAAATAAAAATTGTAGTGTATAGTTGAGAAGTAGTGAAATGTTTACCTTTTCAAGCATGCCTTAAAAAGTAATCCTTTTGGTAAAGCATGCAACCGCCAACGTCCAACTCTAATTTGTTAAGGATAATTTGTTAGCGCTAAATTATGAAACTAAAATAGCTCACTTTCGTTTTCCATTCTTCCATTCAATGCGCTGGCTTTCTTTCTTATTACTCTTTTCTCGTTTAGTACAGCCTTCTCAACTATATTTCTTCACTTTCTGAGCTCTTTACTTCAATACAAACATAGTATCAAATCCGAAGTTGACACATGGAAGGGGTCCATACACCGCAAGGGGATATCGTGCACGGCAGCCGTATTCCCGCCGTATTTGGTCCTGGGGGGGGACCATGTATAGTGGGGGACCGTCCAAAGCGTGGCACTCTGCTGCATGGTTGTGGGAGGGGGGTCTGGCTTGCGAGACTACTTACTGTTGCCCATCTAGTCCAGCGGCTTGGGTATGAAATCGTGCACTTTGTGGTAAAAGCATGAAATTTGGTATGCAGCTAAATTAGGTTATTAATAAGAAATCTAGATATAGTGCCATCTATGTCTCTTCGTTATGGGGGCGTGGCAGTTATTTCTTAAAAGTGCCCTCCAATCTTGATAACTACAAGGCATACACCCTTCAGAATGGAGTCATTTTGTTTTAGGGGGCAAGCATTCCAAAACAACAACTTCACTGAACATTCCAAACTTTTCATTTTAATGGATGTTATTTTAATAGAGAAAAATAAGCCAAAACAATATAATTTAAAATGAAATTGACGTTCTATCAGCTAGCATGAACCAGCACATTGCATAAAGCTGTACAAGGCAGTGCAGCTTTCTTACATTTGTAGTTTGTTCTTCAACCTTTTGTGCAACCACAGGATAATAGTTCTCGGCACACCTTGCTTGCTTTTGGAAGTTTGCTCCACAGAACTTCCCATGTCTCTTCATTGCTCCTGGTCCAGCCCCATTTTTCTGGCTGTGAAAGGTTAGCCATAGGTTGCAATGACTGACTCCAGCAGTAACCAGCCTGATAGGCTGCCCTCCTCACATGTTCAATGAGGGCTCCAAAAAATGGTGGGATGTGAAGTACCTCTCGGCCCTTCTGTGTGAACAAATCCAGTCTGGCTTCATTCACATGAGATCTGGAACTGGTTTTATCATAGAGCAGAACTACAAATCTTTCCAATGTTCTCATAGCATCTTCAACATCTGAGTGTTTAGATTGCTTCATCAGCAAATGGAAGGTACCTGTCATTTCTGGAAGCACCCTCCATATCTCCCATGCTGTTTTCTTTTCTCAACCAGAAAAACTAGAGACAGTATCGCATCCAGTGAGAGCATGGAACATAGGACGTGCAAGAGATTTGTCCACACCTATTGCAGCATAGATTCCATGTGCAGATATCAGTCGATAGTGTTTTCCAGTGCAAAAAGCTACCCACAATTCATTTAAAGAGGTTCTCAGCTGTGCAAACACATATGCAGCTAGTACAACAACATCACTGTCAACAGTTCGTATTGTGACAGAATTGTAATCCTTTGCAACATGAAACATAATACGGGTGTCTCCCTCCTCGTGTGAGCATGGAGCAAGTTCTTCAATGCATTTGTCATGCCGGCATATGACATTTACCTGTAGTGTGCTGATGACCTGCTTTTCCGTTTGTATGTTTACAACATCTTGGCCAAGAAAAAAAAAAGCTCTTTTTTGTTGTCAGAAAGTCTCAAAAATTCACCCCAATTCTTTGGGACAGTATTCTGTGGAGCCACACGCCTACGTACTTCTTTGCCTCTCTTTTCTAGAGTTTGTTGTTTTAGAGTACCTCGTCTGTAGTCATCCCACATGACATCGACTCGTTGGGCTTTGTCTAAGTGTGATTTCACATACGGGAAAAAGACATCACTGGCATATTGGTGGCAACAAATTCACAATAGCAGCTCCATCCAGTACAACAACATCAGAAGTAGGATTTGTGTACTCCATGCAGACTTCATCTTCCAAGCAAGTAACTATGTCAGATTTTTTGCCTAACCTTAATCTTCCTCTGTCAGACAAAGATGGTGGGCAGGACTGATTCGTGACAGAAAAACTCTTCCACGTTACCATCCCGAACTTGGCATGCGACATACAATCTTGAAAATAGTTTTCTGTCGCTTTTCATTTCTGCCATAAGTTCCTGAGCTTTGGTCTTCTGACGTTTCTTTGGTGTGCTGAAGAGGCGAAACTTATTCTTTGATATAGCATCATCTAGTGGCTTCACTCTTTCAACAAGCCGTTCTTTCACAAAGGTATTGTACTGTTGAAAACCAAGTTGTTCTATTTTGTACAGTGTCAACCACTTCTTTGTCAACAACGTCCCTGGTGTCTAGAACAAGTAAGTCACTACTGCTCTCTGAAAATGGATTGCCAAACTCATCAAAAGTGGCCTTAAAGGCACTCACATCCCGTAGAAAGGCTTTTTTACACCAGGTCGTTCTTCATGTTGACGAATATCAACAGGTGCTCGAGAGCGATCAATGGAGGCTTTAAATTCATTGACGAGGCGTGCCATTTCTGGTCCACTAACCATCCATCTCTGAAGGGCAGAAGGGGATATAGTGAGACCAATAGCTCCTCTATCATCTTTCACAACAGCATTATTCTGTTCGTGAGCTTGGTCGATTGCAAACTTTGAAAAGGCATGCTTTGTCTTCTGGACTGTAAAATGTCCCTTCATGAACTTTTGATAGATTTCTGGATGCAAATGAGACAGAGCTACCACGTCACGCAGGTGAACTGATATCCACCTTGAGTAGTTGAAGTGATCCAGAAAGAAGAACCAGGGAATAAGTTTTGTGAGTGACTGGACATAGAGTTGGAAGTCACCAAGACTAATTGAATGCACAAACACCAATATAGTCAGCTCTAGTTGTAAGGCGGTATACCAAAACTTGAACCTTGGTAGTCTACACTGTTGGTTACACCAGCTCCAGACTTAGTGCCTCCATGCCAGATTCAATGGAAATGACATACTCATGGTGTGCCTCCTGGAGGGCTTGATACAGGACACATGCTGAAATTTGGTGTGCACGACAAGTGCGGGTGATATGGACAGCATTCAAGAAAGAGTCTGCACTACAAGCAGTTGCAACTCCAGCCAGCACAAGAGCTGATGTCCATCCACTGCTTCTTAAAAATCACCCAATGTCTTCAAAGAAGCTGACTCTATATGGAGTCCTCCGAACATGATAACAATCTTTGTCTCACCATATACCAGTGGCCATTTCCACTGGACATTCTTATCAATATGAAAGAGTGGCTGGTTCATTGCAACAACTGGTGTTTGTCCTGGGTTTGTGATGCCTGTGAGCTTATTGATTACATCCAGGGAATGCTTCACCATGGCTACTGTTGCAGCATCTTCTTGAAAAAGAGGTAGCAGACACGATGTTGTCGTTGGTAAGTCTGAACTAGCAAAGTCCTCATGACTCGCATGGAAAGCAGACCATGACACGTTAGATGAGCCAGCTTCTGTATTTGAAGCTACAAAGACATGTTGTGTAGCCAGCTACAAAAAGCAAGGAATATGCAGTAAAATAGTGAAGACATTGTAATACATATTATTAGTTCATACCTGTATTCTAAAGTAATAGAAGGTGCCACCAGGAGGCATTCAGCTTTCACCGGTGTTTCCAGGCTCGGAACTGCACAGGACAGCTTGCCTTGTATCACAGAAGGGACTTGTGTGTAAGACAATGGAAGCTTGGGAAGACTCTTTCGAGTACAGTTGCTGACCGCTACTGGGTAATCAGGAGATTCTTCAACTGGCACTATGTGTTCACTTTCAGCAGTCTACTCAGAATTGCTGAAGTGTTGAAACACAGAAATTCCCGTACCATTAAAGGAACTCTTCGCTGTAGTTGCACTGGTTCGATGATTGATGTTGTCCACTGCAGATGAAGTGAACACATCCTTCTTCAGCTGAGGTGGGCACACAGTGTCTAATCTGTTGTAGTATTTACATATCTTACTACCTAGATCAGTTGAGATTTCCAGAATTCTGTCATATAACACTGATAAGCTCAACTCATGTAGTGTATCAACTAAATTCCGTTTACGAGTCTTGTTGTGCTGCAGACCACCCAAAAACATTGGCAATGGGGGCTCACGAGATTTGTTATGCCTTGATACAAGGGTCTGCTTTTTGCGGTAAACTAGACTGTTGAAAACAAAAAGCTGGCAGATACTCAGCTGGGCTTGATTCTGCGTTCCAAGTGATTGTTCCTTGATACTAGGACCATCACACAGCATCGCCACCAGAGTTTGCAAAGATTGAGGCAAACCCTTTACTTGGTAGTTTTCAGGGAAGGAATCATCAAACTGGATTGTGGTATTGACTATTTCTTTACGAACAATTCGTGCTGCTTGTGCTAGTATGTAAGCATCATTGTCAAGATCCTTCTCACATACCTGCCGTAACGTAGTACCAATGTCTTCTTTTGATGTCAGCAGGATATCCCGTCCATCTTTGAAGGCCTGCAGTTCTGGTAAGCTTGCTACTATGCAATCCTTCAACCTTGTGGAGTGCACACATGGGCAAGACACACCCAGTTGTTCCAGTCTCTTTACATTAAGTTGAACTAGATCTGACAGTTTGAAAACAGGAGAACGTTCATCCGAACTGGCGAGGCTTTCCTCAAGGAATGCAATAAACTCTGCAAATGCACGAGCATAACAGGCTTCAGTTTCATGAGAGGCAGTTCCTTCAGAACTCTTCACTCGATCTGCTGCATTATATAGGGCAACTAAACATCTTGAGTGATATCTTGCTTCACTTGTAACAAGATCTCCAGAAGATACCTTCACTAAGAGCTTCTGGTCAAGTAGCTTAGTCGCACATCTCTTAACCCTTTCTCCAATCACTTTGGTCATAGCCTAATGAAGTGGATCAGATGGACCAGAAGGTTTCTCACAGAAAAGGCAGAGGTGATCACCCATGCCTCTGCTCTTCTTTCGGGATACTTGTTCCCTACAAAGCTTCTGCTCAATGCTTGACTCTGCTGAATCAGGATGTTCTCTATTTGTAGCTCGCTTCAGTCGGGGTTTACTATATTCAAGTTGACAGCTCTTGTGAAACCTTACTCTGTGGCGTTTCAATGTTGCTTCTATTTCATCGCCATCATTTATGAAATACTAAGTGATTTGGGCAAACATCCAGCAGAATCAAAGGCAACTAAATCCTTAGATAGAGTAATATAACCTGCCCCTACGTCTGATTTCTTTGAATCTGCTGGGCAACTAAGTTTCTCATTTTTATCTCCCTGACAGATAACACATTTTTTCCAGTCAGTTGCCTGAACATGATCCCTGCTGAGGGCCAACAAACTTCAACCTTGAAGACTTGTGGTTTTCAACAGTCTAAGAAAATCTCTAAAATAAAGCTCACTAGATACCATTAACACCTGCCTATGCCCACAGATTAACACCTACCTATGCCCACAGACCATGTAAAACATGCACGTAAAACATGCAGGCTCTTCATTCATGCTGTGTACAATTTTCAATTCTACGAAAGTCTCGGCAAACTATTTTCACTGTTTTGCCACACCCACTTGATTAGATGTGATGAATTTTGCATAAAAAAATGTAAAACCATAATCTGCATAGCTCTCTACTTCTAAACATCAGTTTTTTATTACTTTCTAAGTCGTACAAGCTATTATTGGAAATTAGTGCCACACCCCCTTAAACACACATGAGCTATGGCACTATATCTAAATTTGCACATATTGACATGATAAAGATGTATACCAAGTTTCATGCTTTTACCACTAAGTGCACGATTCCAGTCATTTTCATCCCCAAACCGCTGGACTAATCAGGACAAATCAGAAACTTACATACTAGTGATGCGCTCTAATAGCACAAAATAGCTAAGCGAGCGATGCATGTTCCCTGTAATTGCAGCTATTCCATGCCCTGTCTTTTTCATTTCTTATCTCTCTCCTTACTAATTTTTCTTCTGGAGTTTCTAACGCCCTCAAAGCTCTTGACCGAGCGTTTCTAACGTTTTGTCACTCTTTCCAGAATTTGTTACACTGGGCATCACTATTTCGTACGGCGGGTAAACAAAACAAAATGTTGCAACGCGCAAGCGCGTAGGAGAAAATGTGCACACGTACACCCACGCAAGAACAGAAACAATTCCTAGACCTAACTAGTGATGTGCTTGAGCATAAATGGCGAGCAAGCCTAAAGATTATACTATTTTTATATGAATGATTTTGACTTCTAACACTGAAGCTACTGAAAACAAGGTTGAGTTTTTAAATTATGCATACACTGTAAAGGGATTTCAGTACCATAGTAACAACTCGCTGCAACTGTTTGAATTGAAGGAAAAACAACAACAAAACAATACACGCTATTTAAAACGTTTTCTTAGTGATATTCTTTAGCTAAATAGTGGCTGTAAAACACAATGCTTTGACACAACTGGGCATACACCTACACAAGACTTACCTTCCCGGTTAGTCTTGTGAACAATGCATTTTCAAGTAAATACTGTTGCGTACGGCTTATTGGCGAGCGAGCGTAGCGAGCGAGACACTTACAGGGGTAACACAATTGAAAATCGGGGATGTTTGTTTATTTATTTAGATATATGTTTGGACGTATGTATGTCATTTTGTACTTTGACCCTCCGTATTTTTGTGTTCGCTCCGCGTTCGACCCCGTCCCAAACTTCACTAAACAGAATCCTCCGGTTTAGCGACCATTACCCGTATCACCTTCGCTGAATTCTTTTGCGGGTGCAGTTAAAACGCAAAAACTTATGGGAGCTCCATTTCTATTCCAGTTAGTCGCTATTTGTCACAGTTATAAGCCCTACTCAACAGCATTAACTTGTAAATTCATTGTCCACTAGACGAACCACGAAGGTAAGTCTTGCGTAGGTGTGTTCAGTTGTGTGAAAGTATTGTGCGTTACAACTACTATTAAGAATGTTACAAAGAAAACTTTAAATAACGTGACTTGATTTTGTTGTTTCTTTTTCAATTCAAACAGTTGCGGGGAGCGGTTACTATGGCATTGAATCCCCTTTACCGCATACGTAATTTAAAAACTCGACTTTATTTTAGTATCTTGAGTGTTAGTTGTTAAAATCAATCATTTAACAATAGTGTAGTTTAAGGCTCGCTCGCCATTTGTGCTCAAGCACACCACTAGTAACCATGCCAAAGAGCGCATTGACTTACCACCGCCACTAACTCGAATAGAAATGGAAGTCCCGTAAGTTTTAATTTTAACTGGACCCGTAAAAAAATTCAAAACGGTAAACAATTCAATTTCTAGGGTGATACTGGTACTAATCGCTAAACAGAGGATTCTGTTTAGTGAATTTTGGGACGGGTTCCACCACCAAACTAACACAAAAACGCGAGGGTCAAAGTATAAACATGCCCTACGTACGTCCAAACATTATTGGCGAGCGAGCGTAGCTCGCGAGACACTTACTGGGGTAATACAATTGAAAATCGGGGATGTTTGTTGGCGAGCGAGCGCGAGCGAGACACTTACAGGGGTAAAAATGAAAAAAATCGGGGATGTTTGTTGATTCATGTATATGTATGAACATACGTATGTCATTTTGTACTTTGACCCTCGCGTTTTTGTGTTAGTAATGTGGTCTACCCCGTCTTAAATTGCACTAAATAGAATCCTCTGGTTTATCGATCAGTACCCGTATCACCCTAGAAATTGAATTGTTTACCGTTTTCAATTCTTTTGTGGGTGCAGTCAAACTTGAAAACTTAAGGGACTTCCATTTCTATTCGAGTTAGTGGCGGTGGTAAGTCAATGCGCCTTTTGGCATGGTTATAAGCCGTAAGCAACAGTATTTACTTGAAAATACATTGTCCACTAGACTAACCGCGAAGGTAAGTCTTGTGTAGGTGTATGTCCAGTTGTGTTAAAGCTGTGGGCTCCACGGTCGCCGGTCGCCCACACTGGAGATGAAGATAAAGAAGGAGAGAGAAGAAGAGCAAGAGAGACTATTACGTAGATGCATTGTGTGTGTTTAATGATTATGAACGATTGTAATTATGTGGTTATGGTTAAGTTTTATGTCATGCGTGTGTTTGCTGCACGAGGAGTCCTTGGGGTATATAACCTTGGTCCTCCTCGTGCCCAAGTCAGTTCTCAATTATACTAAAATTAGTTAACAAGACTGTCAGTTCGGTCAAGCTTCGGCTCCGACCAAGAGGAGAATTCTGGTGGCAGCGACTGTGTTGCCTCCTTACGTGCGTGTTACTTTGCTGAGCTTCGGGTCTGGCGCGGGCAACCCCCACATTTGGTGGCAGCGGTGAGATCTCTCAAGAACACGTTCGAGAGACCTAGAACATCAACTACACGGCCGAAGATATTCGACCCACGGAAGACATTCCATAACCGGGGAATTCCAAGCTTTGAGCTGAGGTGGAGGTGATAGTACGCAACTGAAGTTTCGACTTTCGGAAGCATCCAACTACGCAAGAGTCTCGACTCCTGAACTGTTGGCATTTTTTTTTTTTTTTGTGATTCACCTCTATATTGTGTAATACCTTCGTGTCATTCGTTTCTAATATTTTTTTTTGTGTTTGTCTTACCTCGTTTATTCGTTTCGTTTTATCTTCTTGTAGGTCTCTGACGGAAGGCGAGGACGCTCTCCTTCCATGACTGAGAGAGGTGTTGAAGCGAGGAGGAGGCAGACCAAGAAGACATCTACGAAGTCGGGGAATTCGTCTTACCAACCGTACTCAAACACGACATTGAAGGATCGTTCGCCATATCCGATACGGCCGGGGAGCGGTAGATCAGCAGAGGAAGAAATTAAGAGTGAGTCGGAGGAATCTGAGGATAGCATAGAGGTGGGTGTAGAAGGATTGGGGTCTGAGGAGATGGCGAGGAAAGCAGAAGAGAGTGATTTTATGAAATGGGTTCAGGTTATGGCCGAGAGGAATGAGGCCAGGAGGGTGGAAACAGAGAGATTAGAGGAGGCGAGAAGGGAGGAAAGAATCAGAATGGAAGAAGTGAGAAGGGAGGAAAGAGTCCGAATGGAAGAGGAGAGAAGGGGGGAAGGAGTCAGGATAAAACAAGCTAGAAAGGAAGAGATGATGGCAATGTTTAGTCAGCTCAGGTAAGAGACGTCTATAAGGACTAGTGAGGGAGAAGAGGCGAGGCGCAAGTATCAGGAGAGGAAGATGACTACGGAGAAGTAAAGAGAGTTTTGTTAAAAGCTATGGGGGAGACGACGCTGACGTATGGGTATAAACTGTTTGAGTTGACGGGAGAAGGCCTGAAGGCTAAGACTGCTGGAGAAATAATGGAAGTGATAGAGAAAGTGAGTTGGGGGGTGATGCAAGGTTGTGAGTCGGTCAGGGAGTGTGTGGTCGCTTTGGCCACTGCGTTGACCCGAAATGTTATACCACCCAGTGGAAAGGTGTTCTTAGAGGGAAAAAAGAAGGAGAGGATGGAGGATTTGCGAGATGCATGGGAGACTTGGATGGCCGGGAGATTAAAAGGGAATTTTTACAAACCGATTGGTAGTACGGGGGGTCGTAGTGTGGGTGAATATAGGAAGACTAGTTATGGTGATGATTTTGGCACCAAGGGGTGTGGGACTACCCACATTCGAGAGCAGAAAGGAGAAGGCAGAGAACGCAAGAGAGGAGACAGAATGAGATCAAGAGAAGACAGGGAGACAGTAGAACTATGCTTATGTTTGTGTATCATATAAGTTGTGTGTCATTTAGAAGTTCAACGTCGTAGTCAGTAGTGCGCAGGTCACCTGCATATTTTGTGTGAGCATTTCATTGGTCAGTTTTGCGAGTGCATATTTTGTGTGAGCATTTCATTGGTCAGTTTTGCGAGTGGCTTCGTCTCATAAGCCACTCGCCACGTTGTGTAGTTCAGTCTAGTTTACCGTAGTGAATTTATTAATTAACTCAAAGTGAGGCATTGCCCTCTTGCTAGACTCTGGTGGCAGCAAGCTACAAGCTGTCCCCAGATCTGTGGCGAATCCGTGACCAGTTCGCAGGCCGGACCCACAAGGGGGTAGAGAGGGGTTTAGCCCGATCACCTGTTTTAACTGTGGTGAAAGGGGACATAGGTCAGTAGAATGAAGGAAACCTAGTGGGAGTAGCAGAGCGGGTATGGTATTTTGTTTTTTCCCCTTCAATTCAAACAGTTGCAGCGAGTTGTTACTATGGAACTGAAATCCCTTTACAGTGTATACGTAATTTAAAAAGTCGACCTTGTTTTCAGTAGCTTCAGTGTTAGAAGTCAAAATCATTCATATAAAAATAGTATAGTCTTTAGGCTCGCTCGCCATTTGTGCTCAAGTACATCACTAGTTTATTTGTAGTATATGTATGGACGTACGTAAGGTATATTTGTACTTTGACCCTCGCGTTTTTGTGTTAGTTTGGTTGTCGACCCCGTCCCAAACTTCACTAAACAGAATCTTCTGTTTATCGATCAGTACCCGTATCACCCTAGAAATGGAATTGTTTTACCTTTTTGAATTTTTTTACTGGTGCAGTTAAAACGTGAAAACCTACAGGACTTTCTATTCGAGTTAGTGGCTGTGGTAAGTCAATGCGCTCTTTGGCATGGTTATATGCCATACGCAACAGTATTTACTTGAAAATGCATTGTCCACTAGACTAACCGCGAAGGTAAGTCTTGTGTAGGTGTATGTCCAGTAGTGTCAAAGCATAGTGCTTTACAGCCACTATTTAGCTAAAGAATATCACAAAGATAACGTTTAAATAGCGTGTATTGTTTTGTTGTTGTTGTTTTCCTTCAATTCAAACAGTTGCAGTGAGTTGTTACTATGTTACTGAAATTCCTTTACAGTGTACGCGTAATTTAAAAACTCGACCTTATTTTCAGTAGCTTCAGTGTTACATTCATATAAAAATAGTATAGTCTTTAGGCTCGCTCGCCATTTGTGCTCAAGCACATCACTAGTTTATTTATATATATTTTACTAGTGGTGTGCTTGAGCACAAATGGCGAGCGAGCCTTAAACTACACTATTGTTTTAAATGATTGATTTTAACAACTAACACTCAAGCTACTAAAATAAAGTCGAGTTTTTTAATTACGTATGCGGTAAAGGGGAATCAATGCCATAGTAACCGCTCCCGCAACTGTTTGAATTGAAAAAAAAGCAACAAAATCATATCACGTTATTTAAAGTTTTCTTTGTGATATTCGGACGGAGGTCGAACGCGGAGCGAACACAAAAATACGGAGGGTCAAAGTACAAAATGACATACATATGTCCAAACATAATTGGCGAGCGAGACTCTTACATGAATAAAACAATTGATGGCGAGCGTGCGTAGCGAGCGAGACACTTACAGGGGTAACACAATCCAAAATCGGGGATGTTTATTTATTTATTTATTTATTATCGAGCGAGCGAAGCGAGTGAGTTACTATTAGGGGTGGATAATGCAAAATCGGGTATATGTTATATATATATATGTATGTATGTATGGTACGTATGCTCTTTAAACGCGCGTGCGGGGAACTTTTTTTCTCCTAAAAACACGGCTTTTTAGGCACTTGACCCCAGTTTATTCTGAAACTACAGCATTAAGCAAGCCTTACTTTATGCTTAAGCGCAGAAGTGTGAGAAAACTCAGGCGAAAACGCTTGCTTTTCAAGAAACAAATAGTTGATTCTACCGGTTACTATGGCATTGAAGACCCTTTTCCAGACTTCATTTCAAAACTTCGCCGTTTTATGGGGGGATACGGAGTGCCGGTTGTTGGTTGTCAAGAGCCGTTGGTAGTCAGAATACCGTAGTATTAATGCTATGGAAGCTACTACTTCTCGAGGGAAGCTGAGATAAGTACGCAATTCCATATTTGTTAGCTAAATATGCAAAATTAACTCTGGCCTTTCTTTTTTTAGCTAAGAGCTAGTCAACAGTGACTGGTAAATTCAAATAGTCAGATTGGCTCAAATTTGGTACTACAAAAGTTACCACTGCTCAAGAAAATGAGGTAAGAAAGTAATTTTGTATTTGTGTGCTAAAATGGATTGTCTCTTGTTTTTGTAGGTGAGAGCTTGTTGTCAAGAATTCAAGATAGTTCAGGTGGTCAAAGTAACTTCAATTTGATACTACAGAAGTTATCAATACTCAAGAGTGATGTAAGTAGTAATTCTATTTGTTGGCTAAAATTACAAATAATAACACTGGTTTATTTTTTATCGTAGCTGAGAGCTTGTTCAAGAGTTACTGGTGATTGAGATTATCAGAATAGTTGATGTTTGATACTACAAAAGTTACCATTAATAAGGCAAGAGAGTGATTTTGTATTTGTTTGCTGAAATCAAATGTCATAACTGCTATTATAGTGTTTGCAACATTATACATACTATGTTACTTAACTATCAGGCTCGCTCGCCATTTGTGCTCAAGCACACCACTAGTTTATTTGTATATATGTTTGGACGTACGTATGTCATTTTGTACTTTGACCCT
>WLWD01005733.1_pt1 | contig 40970 bp, 24 predicted proteins | sample 6712731 | NCBI WGS metagenome assembly WLWD01 (sample SAMN12718690, study PRJNA576275) | sponge metagenome | isolation source: marine sponge | host: Mycale hentscheli | place: New Zealand: South Island, Marlborough, Capsize Point | collected 2014-11-01
GGTTTTCCCAGCCAGCATCGAGTTAAAAAAATAAAACGGCAATGCTCTATTCCGCGGTAGAAAAATAGATTTTTCCGCGCGCGTCCAAACAATTCAGGAACGAAAGGGTTAACGTTTTGTGATCACCATTTAGCGTGGCAATTAATGAATTAGCAGTACCATAGTAATAACAATTGTCATGATAACAGTAGTCTTAAATTATTCGATCATTCTTGGCTGATATACTAATAACAGTAGTTTCTAATTCTAATGGCCAACATTTTCATTCAACTTAACCTGACATTTAACTTCTTGCTGAAGTCCTGGCTCTCTTGAGGAGAACTTCAGTTCATATTGTCTAATACAACTAGGAAAACTGCTTTTATAGTTTTAAAATTATAAACTGTCAACTGATTATTGCAACACAACACACAGTTCCATACAACTCTCTGGATTGACAATCAACCATTACAAAACCACAAACTCAAATGTCATACAGCTCCACATACACTTCTCAGAATTTACAGTTGGATTATTTTCTTTAAGACACTTTCATTAAGACAGTTCTCAAGTGGACAAGATGAGAAGTCAATAGTCAGCCAGCTGCATGCGATTGTTGAGTTAGCTTGAGATGAAGAATGAGACAAGGACCTTATGGTTGTCCTGGACTTTGAACTGCTGTCTAACATGATTTTAGGCAAATTTTTAATGGAAGTGTGCATAGCGAGGGTTTTTAACTCAGCGATACAGTATCTGGTCTCAAGGCTAGAACCATCTGCTACAAAATGTAGCTGGCATCCACACATCTTCCCTAAAGTCACAAAGAGCTCCTCCCAACCACAAGTAGAAGCATCACACAACACTTCAGAGGTATCATTATCACATCATAGTACAACCAAAACAGTAAGTGCAAAATTAATACTAACAATTACAGAATGAAAAGGATGCTCAGTTTCTGCCATCCTGCACAATTGCTTAGGTTGTGAAGGTTTTTGTCATACATGTGAGGGAGCTACAGAAATAATAAGATGAGGAATAAATTTACGATAGTAATTTAATAATCCTAACAATGAACGAAGTTTAGATTGAATTGTTGGTCGAGTAATATTCTCGAACTCTTCCATACAACGCTCTGGGTTGACAATCGACCATTACCAACCACAATCCCAAGTTATTTAAATGTCTTACAGCCCTACAAACCACTTCTCAAACTTTAGAGTTCAATTATTTTCTTTGAGTCGAATAAGGACAGTTTTCAAATGGACAAGATTAGTTTCTCGACTATCTCAAAAAATAACTATCACATCATCAATACATGGTGTAGAAAATGATTCTAGGTCACACAATACAGTCGACATCATAACCGAAAAACTGCTGGAGCATTTCTAACTCTGAACGGCATCAGTTTATACTGGTAAAAAGTAGTGTAATTTCTGGAGTCAGGGTTTACATGGAACCTGATTAAAACCATTCATCAAGTCCAGCTTGGAATGGATTTTAGCCTTACCAAGTTTTGTACATACTTCCTCAGTATATTGCATCACAAACGGGATGGGCACTGTGACCTTGTTCGGCTTGCGATAGTCACCCACTAAACATACACTTCCATCCTTTTCAGGACAGGTATAAGAAAGCTATTCCACTCAGACTGAAATGGTTCAATAAAATCTAAATCAAGGTCCAATAATACAAGCAATCAGAAGTCTCAAGAGCTTTTGGGTATAGCATATTATGATGGACCCCATACTGCAACATCAGTGGTAACAAATATTTAAGGCAGTACATAGTTGAAGTTAGACTTTGTTTATTAGAAAAAACTGTTTTGGCAAATTCAGAGAACAATGTGTCAAGTTTTTGACATTGGGGATCTGATAGCTTAGGACTTTTCAAAGGAATCTGGCACAAATGGCACATCAACAGAGTCATCACCATCACTAACCACCGTCACAATATTAGGATGAATAGAATTGTCACTATTGTGAAACTTCGTTAAAATGGTTTAAACAAATAACCTTCTTGGGATGTGATTTTTTTCCTTACAAGAAACAATTTTATAATGACATCATTCAATTTCATAACGATCTTATATGGACCCTCCCAACTGACAACAAACATAACTAATTCTCCCACTTCAAAGAATCAAAGTTTTCGCCTTTTATTGGAGTTGGCATCATTCATTTTAGACTTCAAGAAATGAATAGTTATTGCTATGTTGTGATGAAGTGATTCAGTGAATGCATGAGTATTTACAGGGATATTGTCAGGATGAATACAGTATGATGATTCAAAGTGGGAAGAATATATGGAATGGGTTTCATAAAAACCAACTCGAAAGGGGTTGTGACCATGCCTGGAGTGAGGTAAGTTTCTCAGGAAGTAGAAAACTAGGTCTAAAAAATAAGAGATGGTCTTTCTTAGTACCACTGGGTTGAATGGAGCCTTTTAAGTTAACTGTTACTCTCAGGGTGATAAGGAGAAGTGTGGTATCATCACTCAAGTGGAACATTCAATTAGCACTCCATTGAGTTCATGCGGACAGAAGTAAACATTTTAGCTAGAGGCGCCGCCGCCACCTTACGCATATGTCACATTGATTTTGGTGTACACAATAAGTCAGTCGATTTTATTGGCGAGCGAGCGAAGCGAGCGAGCAACTTTAAGATGTAGTCTATGGAAATCCTGAATACGTCGTCCGTCGTCGTTTAAACGCGCGTGCATTCCAGAAGGAGTACCATTCTTTACCCTTTACCAATTGTTACTTTATCATGAGGAGTACCATTCTTTACCCTTTACCAATCATCATTTCCCCCTTTACATGTCATTACATATTCTACTCCTAATAATGAGATGTGAATTCAGATTTGGCAACCTGCAGGAAGAAAACCAATGCAAATTCAAATCAAACTACCCCAATGCAATTGAAAGTGTCAACATTTCCCCAGAACCTCGCTCGCCCAACCAATGCTACACGAGCATTTTCTAGTTATTTCGAGTTGTAACTGTTGAATGAGACTATTATACTAAACTTGGGTTAATTCGGGACGCTACACGATATCTGGCGACGAGATACGGGATCTTAAACGAGCATGGCTTTAGCTACAAATTCGATCATAGGAACAATATCGGAGTTCGATCCTTTGGATGAGACTATTGGCGCTTACCTGGAGCGCTTGTAGTCTGCCTGTCCAAGACTTCCAAATCCGGGAGAGATTCTACAGGACAAGTAGCAAAGACACAATGGATGTGTGCGCCAGAAGAAACAGTAACGGAAGATATGGCTTTGTTTAGCATAGGAGATGCTAATTCGAAAATTCCTATGCAAGTACAAGTGTTAGCAAGGTCAGTCATTGCGCATGGAAGTTGACACTGGTGCAGTGTTGTCAGTGATCTCACATAGAGATATGAAGGCTCTGTTCCCAATGGTCAGGCTTAACCCAAGCCAGGTTGTATTGCGAACATACACTGGTCAGCAAATGAAAGTGTTGGGAGAAATGTCTGTGCAGGTGCGCTATGGAAACCAAGAAATACCGGAGTTGCCACTAGTGATTGTAGTACAGCAATGGGTCGAAACTGGTTGCCGCAACTTAAACTTGATTGGAAGTTGCTTACTCAAAGTGCTGTGCATCGTGTTGATAATGGTACGGCTTTATCCAAACTATTGGCGGAATATGATGAAGTGTTCAATGAAGAGCTAGGCACTATAGTTGGCTACAAAGTCAGGATATCTGTCATGAATGAAGCAAAGCCTCAGTTTCGGAAACCATATCAAGTTCCATTTGCACTGAAGGAAGCAGTAGAGAGAGAGTTGGAGCGTTTGGAAGGAGATGGTGTGTTACAGAGTATTTGGGATATCGCATAGACAAGCAGGGGTTGTATCCTACTAATGAGAAGCTACAAGCAATAACTCAAGCCCCTTTGCCCAAGAATGTACGGGAATTGAAGTCATTTTTAGGCTTGATCAATTACTATGCCAGATTTATTCCCAATGCATCTACTATTTTGCATCCGTTAAACAAGCTTCTTCACAAAGATGCAGAGTGGGTGTGGTCTAAAGAGTGTGAGAACAGTTTCAAACTGGCCAAGGAGAAGTTAATCTCTACGGATGTACTAGCACATTACGACCCCTCATTGGAGCTAAGACTAGCAGCAGATGCTTCAGCTTATGGAGTGGGGGCAGTGCTTTCGCATGTAATGGCAGACGATGAGGAACGACCAATAGCATTTGCCTCGCGTACGCTTTCCAGTGCAGAGAAAAATTATGTTCAGGTGGAGAAAGAAGCCCTTGCTTTGGTATTTGGGATCAAGCGTTTCCATCCTTTCCTCTATGGAAGACGTTTCACATTGGTCACAGACCATGAACCATTGACTACTATACTGGGTCCCAAGAAAGGAATATCTCCATTGGCTGCTGCACGCTTACAGCGATGGGCTTTGCTGTTGTCGGCTTATCAATATAAAATTGAGTTTAGGCCAACTCAAGCACACGCCAATGCAGACGCATTGTCTAGATTGCCGTTAGAACAACTATGTCAGGAAAATTATTGCTCGGAACTTTCGCAAGTGGAAACCCTACCAGTAACTGCAGCAACACTGCGACAGGCAACACTGAAAGATAAGACATTGAATTTGGTTCTTCGCTACACCTTGGAAGGTTGGCCAGAACATATGGAAGATGACAGTTTGAAATCATTTTGGAGAAGGAGGAATGAGCTAACAGTGGAGGAGAATGTGGTTTTATGGGGTGTTCGGGTAATAGTACCAGACACGTTACGGCAGAAGCTGTTGAAGGAACTTCATCTAGATCATCCAGGAATATCGCGCATGAAGACACTGGCACGAGCATACATGTGGTGGCCGGGTCTTGACGCTGATATAGAGACACTAGTGCGACAGTGTGGTTCTTGTTTGGCAGTGAAGAGTTCCCCTCCCACAGCACCTTTGAATCCATGGGTATGGCCGTCACGACCCTGGTAGCGAGTTCATTTGGACTTTGCTAGTCCGTTTCAAGGATCAATGTTTTCATAGCAGTTGATGCACATTCCAAGTGGCCTGAAGTGCATGCATTATCAAACACTATGGTTCAGCGAACTTTGGAGAGTCTTCGGCAGATGTTTGCAGCACATGGTCTACCAAGTCAGATAGTTACGGACAATGGGCCACAATTTGTATCTCAGGAATTTGCGGTGTTCATGAAAAACCATGGAATTAAACATGTGAGGAGTGCACCATATCACCCAGCCTCAAATGGCTTGGCAGAGCGGTTCATTCAGACCTTTAAACAGTCAATGAAGGCAACAAGACTTAGCAATTTCTTATTGACCTACCGAAGTACTCCTCATGCAACAACAGGTGTTGCCCCGTGTATGTTGTTGCTGAAGCGACAGCTACGTACAAGGTTTGATTTGCTTCGACCAGATCGAGCACAATGTTTTGAAAGTAAACAAGCACAACAGAAGTCAAACCACGATTCAAGGTCAAGACAGCGAGAGTTTGTAGAAGGACAGTCAGTGAAGGCTTGCAACTTACGTCCAGGAGATCCTTATGTACATGCGACAGTTATTTCCAAGTTGGGTCCTGTGACGTACATGGTGAAAACTCAGGATGGTCAGAGTTGGAAGAGGCATGTTGAGCAATTGAAAGATCTGGCGACTTCGCATAGCCTTACACCAGTAACTACTACCTCCATTACTGACAATGTTGGAGACGTAACAGAATATCCTACACCGGAAGTGCATGACACATCAACTGAGTCATCTGAATCAGCAGAGATAACGCAAGCCCAACCAGATAGTGTGGAACCAGTTAATGAAACACCACAAGTTCTTGAAGGTTCAAGTCCATCAGCTACTCCTACGATAGACACGGAAATACCCGAGTCAGCAGGACGTTATCCATCTCGTGAGCGAAACAAACCTGATCGATATGGACAGTATCGCACACACTTAGTGGACGTTATCATTTAGCAGGGAGGAAATGTGGTATCATCATTCAAGTGGAACATTCAATTAGCACTCTATTGAGTTCATGCGGACAGACGTAAACATTTTAGCTAGAGGCGCCGCCGCCACCTTACGCATATGTCACATTGATTTTGGTGTACACAATAAGTCAGTCGATTTTATTATTTCGAGTTGTAACTGTTGAATGAGACTATAAACTTGGGTTAATTCGGGGCGCTACATGATAAGAAGTTACACATGACAAATCGTAACAAATTTTTTTAATTTTTGATGCCATTGTAATATTGTGTCATGATTTTCCAAGTGAATCAACCCTTTACCCGTTTTATAATCACCCTGTGGTGTATACGCATGCGTAAGTATGGATGACTTTTGATTTGGTACATTCTAACTGCTAGCGTATGTAAACTACTTTCTGGTATTCATTCCTATCGAACCCAAAGACACCACAGCCCTCATTTTTCATTTTCTTTTTTTTTTTTTTGACGAGTTTAATATTATTTTTTTTGTCATAATTTTTGCCATCATTTATCAGTTTATAATATTGTGTTATCGTTTGATGTGTTCTATTAGATGTCTGAAAATAGCTAGATTAGAAACAGAAAATAAAGAATTGACCGAAGAAAATTCAAAACTAGAAAGTGACAGAAATGTGATGGAGTCTGCAAATACACAACTTATTGAAGAGAAACATCAATTGGAGACAAATGTCATGCAAGTACAGGCAGAAAACAATCAACTGAAGGCTGAGAACAGTCTACTATGAAGACTGAGAACAATCAACTGAGGGACAGATAGCAGCTGAATGAATTCAGTTAGAATCTCTACACAAAGAAGAAAAGCTTCGTCTTCAAAGAGAGAAACAAATTCTCCAATCTAAAGTGGAGCATCTAACAAAGGAACTGGAGCCCATCACCTCAGTGTCTATCAACACACTGCAACATCAGTGGTAACATGAATATTAAAGGTAGTACATAGTTGAAGTTAGACCTGGTTTATTAGAAAAAAACTGTTTTGGCCAAGTCAGAGATCTAGAACAATGTGTCAAGTTTTTGACATTGGGGCTCTGATAGCTTAGGACTTTTCAAGAAATCTGGCACAAATGGCACATCAACAGAGTTACCACCATCACAAACCACCGTCACAATTATTATGATGAATAGATTTGTTAAAACTTAGTTAATGGTTTAAACAAATAACCTTCTTGGGATGTGATTTTTTCCTTACAAGAAATAATTTTATAACGACATATCATTCAATTTCATAACAATCTTATATGGACCCTCCCAACTGACAACAAACATGACTAATTCTCCCACTTCAAAGAATCAAAAATTTTGCCTTATATTGAAGTTGGCATCATTCATTTTAGACTTCAAGGAATGACTGGTCATTGACATGTCAGAATTCGTGACCAATACCTGAGGTGAGAAATGCACACATCGCAACACACAAAATGATAAATAATAGTCAATAGAAGATAGCAGGCTGCAGATACACACGAACACATCTTGTGTATGTGTGACTCTTCCTGTAGTTTGCAAACCCACCAAATAAGTCTTTTTTTCCTTCTATTTAAATGAGGCTTATAGCTAATTGAAAAAATATTTTAATACATGAATACAATATCATTGACAGAAGTAATGATCTAACTAGCTGTGTATGGCTGAAATCTAGCAGCATGCATGAAAATTACAGTTTAAAGTAAGTGATACTGTTGCAAACATCCACAAACAAGAACATTAATCATCCAGCTGACAAAGTAGAGCCACACCCCTTTCTATCCAGTGTTTCTCAGGCTTGTCAGTTGGTAGTTTGGTGGCTATAACAAAGTTAGTGGAGTGACCAGTAGTGGACAAAGTTCCTCTTCTGTCACTGGTCTTGTACATAGGGGCAGTGTATGTCATCTGTTCCGGAATGTCATCTCTCTTTACTGGCTTCACCCATATCTATTATGAACAATACATTTATTAACTAATTTTGATACAGCATGAATTGAAGTTCAATTGTCCCTTTATTGGGTCAGAATTACATTTTTGTATGGCTCTATTGAGAGCTATAGACCAGTGTTGTTTTGGTTCAGAGATTCCAGACTTTCTTAGATTTAGTTATTCATACTAAAAAAATATCTTGAGTGCTTATTTTTTCCCCCAAATTCTCTCTGAAGATTTAGATAGTTTTCAGTATTTCTTCAATATCATGTAGAGGATTTAGTTAGTTGTACTATCAATTAACTTTGTTTTGGTTAATTTACATTGTCTCCCAAATTATTTAATAATGAAACTCCTAAGAAAGTAGTACTGGTTGTTTTCCCAAATAAATTAAAAAATAGCATATTTCAATGAAATCTTAGGTTTTATAAATGAAGTATGATATAATATTTTATATAGTTTAGAGAATAATTACTTGGTGGCAATTTATACCTTCACTTAATAATAACATAGCTAATTCAAGGTGAATGCTTACAATAAAAATTGCTTAGTTTTTTTTTTTTGTCATCCATTCTACTGGTAGTTTTAGTTATTATCAATGTACTATCTTCTAAAATATTTAGTTTCAGTTTATTCACGTTTTCTACAGCTTAGTTTTAGTTATTCTTACCAAAAGTAAAATAACCCTAAACTAAAGGGGTTTGGTTTTAGTTTTAGTAAACTAAAACAACACTACTATTTAGGTACTCAAAAAGCAACAACGCTGGAGTCTAATCCTTACTTCTTTTTTCACAGTCCCCATGGGTGGGACAATGTAAACAACAATATTCCTGAAGCATTATTTCAAACAATTATACAGCGGAACTACAACTGATTCTAAAAGCAAAGCAGTGGACATAAAGACTTGTCTAGTTGTATTAATACAATGGGTGTTATGAATTCTTACTGTTTCTTGTTGATGATAAAATTATTAGCTAGTATTTCCAGATGGTGGGAGTACATGTCTTACCACGGGCATGGCATCTGTAAGTATCTTTGGGTCAGACTCTCCAAGTAACTTAGTCTTTCTGTCCCACTTGGCTCCATCCAAAAACAATCCCTTTACGAAGACACCTGATGAAAATCACCAGACAATAACAATAACAAATATAAAATAACAACAACAATAATATAATAATAATAATGATAATAAATAGAGCACTAAGAGAGCAAACCGTGAGTGCAAGTAAGTTAATGTGCTAACAAAGTCACTACTGTAGAATAACAAGTTCGTAAATTTTCAGCTTATATATAAGAATAATTTTGTTCTGTTTGTCCCTTTAAGTTTAATGTATCCAGCTAGCTGTATTATTATGCCAGCAAAGGCTTAGTGTGTACAACTTCAGTCTTTCTGAGAGAGGAAATCACTGAGATGGTTTTTCAGCAACCACTGAAGTCCATGTCGGGTAACTACAGGAACATTTGGACTTTTTGACATGCACATTACACTATCACTTGGAACACGCTCTTAGAATCACACCTCTAGCAACAGAGATTTCCTAACATAAGATATAAGATCAGCACTGGATCTGTGAGCGGTAAAAATTGTACTCTCATGTGGGCCTTCCTTTCTGAAACCTGTGCTGCCTTCCCTTGCCAATTACACCCACATTTACTACAATTAAACTGAATGTAACAATTCTTTACCCATTCAAGTAAAAACGACACTTTACCAAAACCGCTTAAGCTCATGAATTATTCATAAATACACACCGCTATCGGTCATTGGTTACCATCATCATCGTTGTTGACACACAAGCATATATAAAGACAAAAACTACATACCATCTTCAGGGGGTTCAGAGTATTCCTTGTCCTCCAGTACCTCATAGTCAAATCCCAGGAGATCAATAGGAATCTGATACTTCCTGGCATAATTCTGAGTGGAACCTATAATGGCATACAGTTGGTATATATGTTTCGGATATATGATAAAGCTTGACATATTTTTGCTATAGCTAATAGTTTGTTGTTGTTGTTTTTTGACACTAGATTGAACCAATGAACCATAATATTGTACAGGCTCATTGGTACACAAAACTATTCATATATTGAGGTCATTAGTTAAATCAACACATACAGAATACATAAGAAAGTTATAGGTCGTCCACTCGAAAACTTGTAGTGTATAGCTGAAGAAGACTGTTTTTAAGTTGTTTTACACAGTGTCAATAAAGAATCAGTCAAAATAACATTTATCTCACACATTGGAATATTGGAAGTTGTAATGTCTGAATTTTTTTTTGAGATAATGTCAATAAACACGCATTTAATTGAAAAATATGGAATTGCCAGCTTTTAATTATTTCCCAGCATAGTCACCTGTTAGAAAAGCCTGTGTAAAGTAGAATCCAGATATCCAAAACACAATGGGAGGTCCATGCATTAACCAATCCTGTAAGAATTTGAGTCTGGCAAGCAAATCATTGACATAAGAGCCCAGAGGCTTGAGCGATGGGTAAGATTTCTTCATCCACAGCCCAGGGATCTTGCCTTTGAGCATGGAGTCAGCAACCTCTTCCAACTCTTGGGACATGACAACTAGACCCTTGATGGCCTTACGGATATTGGAGAGAGATGCCCTAACCGTTACTGTGAGGCGGTTGAATCGTACCATCTCCTGAACCAACACTGTGTTCATGCTCTAAATACATGTAATATAATACAATAAATAAGTCTACAATGTGAAAGAATAAAAAAAATCACATATAACAGCCTGTCATTTCTTCCATAAGCAAGTACACCCTGGACAATGAATCAGGACAATGCATTCATTGTGGTTGTCTCAGTACCTGTGAATAAGTGGTAGGGTATTTCCTGAGTGCCTCTTCAGTGTCAAAGTCGTTAGGTAATTTATTCAGAATATCTGCAGCTACTTCCTCCAATATTTCATCATTAGACTTTCCTCCACCCGATGAAGTTCGTGCCTACCAAGGATAAAACAAACAACATTAATTTTTTACACTTATCTTTCCTATGAAATAGATTTTACATATTATTACACAAAATCAACAACACAGAAACATGTAGTATAATACTATATTATTGAATTATTTTGGTATACTTACTTGGGTTAATAAGATACTGTCAAAGAGTTGATTGGTCTCCTGCTGATCTTTAGTGATGTCTGCATTAGCATTCATGCCAAACACCTCAGGATGGGGGATGATGGGTAAGGAACGAACATACTCCAAGTAACTCTCATGCTAAAGGAAAGTTAATCAATCACAATGTTATGTTGTGTTCAATTAAATTGCTGATATGACTTCAATGATTACAGTTATAATAATAATAATAATAATAATAATTTATTATTATTATTATTATTATTATTATTATTATTATTATAAGAATGTTCCATTGATAATCCTTACCTCTCCATCTAGGGGGCAGTGGTAAGTCCCACTGGTAGAGAAGACATACTTGTCTTGATCAAGTATGTCATTACAGAAGAACTTGTTGAGTATAGTGAGTAGAGTCCTCCTGTCCCAGTCATCTGTCACTCTACCACCATAGTTACACTGGCCAGTCAAGTACCGCAGAGCAGCAAACGGTACATGCTAAATTGACAAATATTAAAAAAATTAGACGTTTATTATTAAAAAAAAATTGCAGTTAATTTAATAAGCAAGGATTATCTGCTCAACAAAACTATAGTATGTCCACGTTGAGTTGGCGCGACCACAAATGTGGCAAAAGAGGTATGAACTTGGCGAAACCGGAGACCAATTAAGGTCACATGACAGTAGTAACTCAAACGCGCGAAAATGTCGACGCCCACAGAAAAATGGGGCAGGTCCAAGGTGCGCATTATTACCGTAAGTTTACTTGTTGAAATGAAAAAGAAGCTATGGCAGTTTTCCGCGCCTGTATTCAATATGCCCTGTTATAACTAATCACCCGTAGTTTATAGTTTGTACGAGCTTCTAGTTATGCGCTAAAACTGGTTGAAGGTTGCGGAGGGTTATCTGGAGCTACAAAGCTTAGAGGAAAGAAGCACAGGACCGCGGCTGAATGCCTCCTCAAGTAAGTCTGATTGTTGTGTGCTTAAGCGTGTATTTAAACTCTATTCTTATTTCTTGGTGTGACGAATTTCTGAAGTACTCAACAGTAATGTGAAGAATCCAGCACATCGCCTACACTTTAGCTATGGCCACACACATTCCAGTATTACTTTGTCCTTCACACTGAATCATTCATATCATTATTTATTCATGATTTTACTATATTTTCTATCTACTTGTTAAATTTCAACTTTTTTTAAAATTATACAAAAAAAATTGACAATTAATATAATTTTATAATGACATGTACAATATAATATTATATTATATAATTTTATGATGACATGAAATTGTGGTAGATACAAGCAGCAGTTGAATTTGGAGGGTGGTAAATAGCATCACCATAACCACAGAGAACTGTACCTATATAGACATGAGGAGTACAGAGCTCTCATCCTAAGAATTGCTTTTTCAGTATTACTGGTATGCTATTTCAGTATTTTGATGAGCATTTCAGTATTTCCCCCTTCATAATAAATAATAATAATTGACAGAAAGAGATGATACATGAGCTACCTATAGGTTGTTTTTGCTGTTCTTTGTTAATACGATAACTTGCATTCATTTCTCTGGTGCATGATTTTGCTTTGTCAAGGAAAAATGTTGGGAAATCCGTTTGGCTACAACATTGAAATGGTGAATTGAAGTGGACTCCAATCAAGGAAGAGATAGTCTCTGGGAGCAAACTTGCCCTAAAATCTGTTTTGATTCTCCTCACTAAGCTAAAAACTCTCTCACAGTCAGCATTGCTAGCTGGAATTGCAAGTAAATTGAGGGCTAAGGTAGAGAGATGCTGGTACTTCATATCACCCAGGACAGTTTTCATAGACTTGACATGAAGCCAGAAACTCACAGCATCATAAGCATTACCATCACTATCATGGCTAGAAATGTCACCATCTACAGCAAATTCTCTAAACTCCATCTTCACAGCCCCCAGGTCAAAATCAATAGCAAAGGTCTCACTAATCCCTTCAAAAGTTGATAAACTTAGATTCTGACACTCTGACGAATCAAGAAGCTTCAATGATTGGAAGATTTGTGACTTAAAATCAAATTTAGATATTAGTTTGTTTACAAATGCCTCATAAAATGACCTTACATGTTTATAGAAGTTATTAGCACTAAGTCCCTCATTTTCAATTGAATTTAGGAGAAAAGCAGTAGTGTCATCACCAATAAAAACATCCTCATCAGATAGCTGATTTATGGGATTAGAATAATCTATTTCTGTCAAATTGTGAGCTTTTGCTCGAATTACCGATGACTTGACAAAATAAGTAAGCACATTTTTTAGCAAACGCTCACTATGGGAGTGAAGCTTATGAATAGTAGCCATTTTGGTGCTTTGGAAATATATATTATATGTATCAAAAATAATAAGAGTATTATGAAGAAATAGCATCCACAACTTATTAAAAGGGTCACTGAGATTAGAATAATTTGTTCTTACTCTTCCAGCCTTTTCTACCTCAGGATGGCTTGTGAAGTAGGACAATAATGGATCCCACATTTCTATTGCACGATTAATACTACGCCGTAAAGAAAGCCACCTTGTATCACAATGTTTTAAAATTACTTTAAATTCCACATCACAAAATTCAGCATATTCTTTTAGTGATGCAATACTTTTAACGCTATTATGAAAATGGTAATATATATCAACTAAAATTTCATCAATTTTTATCGGGAGAGCTTTAACCGCAGACTTCACACAGAGACTAACCACATGGCATATGCAGTGGATATCTAGAACTTTGGGCTGCTCTTGCCGAATTTTGGCTGATACACCATTCCGCACCCCTTTCATCACATTGCAGGTATCAGAAGCAAAACTCACAAGGTTGGAAAATTCTAACCCATATTTCACCAACACATCCTTAATGGCTTCGAAAATATCAACTGCAGTCATGCCAGTAATACCCACTGTGTGAAGATGCCTTGTTGCAATAGACGAATGTTCACATTCAAAAGTCCTAATTAAGATAGTAAGAAGTTTTACAGAGTCACCTTTTTCATTGGACTCATCACACATTAAACTATATGGGACATTCCGAACATTTTCAACAATAGGCTTCTTGTGATATGGATCAAGAGCCTCACATATAATAGCTCATGTTTTAGTGCATTTGCACGAGAAATCAGATGCTATCTTGGAATCAGGGAACATTGTCGCAAATAATGAAGACAGATGATTAGCAGTTAGAAATGAGATATTATGCATGGCAATACAATTTGACATGATAACTTCTGCTGTGGTAACCTTACGAATGTGTGACAGCTCTGAGGGTTGACCAAGCATGCCTGCTATACTCTTAGTGCTATTGCTATCCTTGAATCTCTGCTGATGTGTAGGCCCTCTAGCATGACGTGTTATATCATTGAAGCCTCCATGGGCTACACTAAAATCAGACTTGCACAATTTACAATGAGCATATTGGTCACCCTTAGAACTTGCTATGATACCATCTGGGAGCTTCCAAGAGGATTTGAACTTCCCTCCAGCTTGACACTTCTTCTTTACAGCATCCATAGCAAATAATTTCTCTAATTAACGCACACCCCCGTAAAACTAGCTCCATTTCCGTAGTCCGTAATCTGAAAGCAATATCAGTATAAATTACGGATGAATCCGTAGAGTTGAGAGCTCTGGGAGTAATGGACAGCTAAAGCATAAATAATGGCATATAGAGTCTATGATGATTTGTATATCTTATTATCTTGGTCAGCAAACAGTAAATTGGCTGAGTTTCTAAATAAATAGGCTCTATTTAAATCTGAGTGGACAAGCAACCCGTGATACAAACGTACCTCACATTGTAGCTTGCTCTTGTTAAGTAGCCTTGAATAGCAACAAATTCCTGAGCCTAAAATGAACCAGAATATCAAGCAGAAGGGTAGAAACGAAGTCACCAAACTATGACTGCAATTGTCTCTGAGGTACTGGCGCACGTGTTTGGCCCAGTTTGAGCGCGTGACTAAATCCCGCCGCGTGTAGCATGGGAAACGTGTGGTTTTATTTATTCCCATAGACTTTTCTATTGAGTTTTGAAACTGCACTTTCCCGCTGGCTCAGAAGTTTTTAACCCTTTCGTTCCCAATCCCGCTTTGAAGCGGGTGAAGACCAGTTGGCTTCTCCGAATTTAAAAAAATAGTTACTTTATAGCTAGAACCTTCAGATTGCATACACAGGTGCCCAATGCGTTGGAGAAGCATCTAAAATAGCTTTCAGCCAGGGCTGCTTCGACAGTACCTCACAGCAGTTGCGTTTATTTCTTCCTCGGCAAAAAACAACAACATCGGTTCTCCGTCGAATTTAAAAAAAAGTTACCTTCTTCACAGCAGCTTCATTTATGGATCCAGTCATCTCCAGAGCTTTTTAGAAGCAGTGAAAAATTGCTTGAGCCCAGTAGCCTTCCGTAACACATTGAAACAACCGCTTCTTTGCCGACCAAGACTTTGCGGTTTGACTTACTGTCTTCTTTTTTTTTTATAAATTCGCCAGTTCAACTGGGGGCCTCCCCATTACGTACAGTCTTAGGTAATGCTTATTACATCACAGGAAAAAAGTGAGCGTGTCGTGTGATCCAGGTAAATATGCAAAAAAATTTTTTTTTTCAAAGTCAATTTGGAAAGATGGCGTCTACCAGTTACAGTGCTGTGGAAGTTTTAGACTTGCTTGATAATAACTCTAGCGACTCAGGATCAAGTGGAGAAGAGGGAGACGACATCTAGGGCTATAGGAGGCCCTGTATCAGGGTTGGGGACCAGACCCCGTCAACTCTGACACTGACAATGGAAGTCAAGAAGATGATCGATGTAAGCTTGTCTTTCTCTTGTCTTTTCTCTTGAAAACTAGCAAGCTTCTGTTGTGGAAAGGACTTATTTATAGCTATATTGAGATAGAGAAAGCTGTTTAGCTATAATATATATATATCACTGAGTTTTGAGATTTGAAAGTCGGTTGTGGTTTGTTGAACAATTTCAAATTTTCAAAAAAATTTAATTTTTTTTTACCAGAATGTACTACTAGGACCAGATGTGTATGCAGTCACCGACTCGATTGTGAAGAGGGATTGTGAAGAGGACGCAGATGAGGCAACAGGAGCAGAGTCTTCCATTGATGAAGGAGAAGCCGGACCTGGCGAAGTACACTCGGAGCCCCACCCCCCCACCCTCCCAAACAAAAATCCTGTATGAAACCGCATACAATACATCCTAAAGTTGTAATTATATAGGATCATGAATAATTTGTTGTTTGTATTACAAATATCTTTGTTGTTTGTGTTTCTGTGTATATCAAATTATTTTGTAGTGGAGCTCCGATGTCCGATGGCATATGTTCCTTGTGGACACTCATAGATGTCTCCTACATGATCAAAATCAGCACCAAACACAGCAAACAACATATTTTATTGTTGAACTAATATAATATTGGTATAAAGTACATCAAACAATATTATTTCTATTTTTTTTAATTTTTATTGATGGGAAAAGTGGAATTTTTTGGGGAAAAAAAATTTTTTTTTAAAAGTAATAGTAGAGGGCCTAAATATTATTCAATTTTCTCAATCAAAAAATGAGGGGAATCCCAAACTCTTGGTCTATTTAGTGATATATGGTTGCTATGGGGTTTTCCAAGCCAGCATCGAGTTAAAAAAATAAAACGGTAATGCACTATTCCGCGGTAGAAGATTAGATTTTTCCGCGCGCGTCCAAACAATTCGGGAACGAGAGGGTTAAAGGGAGTTTTCTGGACCGCTTCGGCACGAGCTTTCGAATGGTACAAATCCCGGAAGCGAAGCTACTTCCGTTCAAAAGTTATTAACGGTTTTTACCGCGCCAACTCAACTTGGACATACTGTAGATTACCATTCAGATAAAATTAAAAGAGTACGATTATTGTATGTTCACATTCTATGAGAATTGCAGGAAGTACTTGTAGAATTTGCCTATAAGAGGACACTATAGTTCAGACATTTGCTTACACTAGTACTTCCTTGGTCTCATAATATTAGCTTACATCATATTGGTTGAGGAACATTTGCAGCTGTCTGACACTGATCCTGAGATCTGTCTCATTAAACTCGTATGCAATGTTCCATCCAAGAGGCCCAAAATTCCTCCTTTCTTGAACCAGGGCATGAAAAAAACAGAGTCCAAACAGCAGACGCTTCCACTCTCGCTATACAGAATATATGAATATAATAAAGCTAACTAAAAACAACAATTTTTACCAATGTCTTAGCATACTGTTTTATTCAGCAAACAATCAAAATTTTAACTTCAATTGTAATACCATACTCACTGGCTTCTTGCATTCACTGAAAAACTCTGGATCAGATATGGGATCATTCAAATATGATCTGATAATATTAGCTCTCATGCCCTTGGGTGGTTCGTTGGTCATCTTTACACCATTCTGAAGGACGGACACTGGGAAATGAGGTGAGGGGTAAGATGTCAGCCACAGTCTGAAGTCAGGGTGAGTTGTGTCTGGGTTGAACTCTTCACAAACTTTCTCCAGTATGGGCATCCAGGAAACTGCCAGATGGCAGTTCTGTAACACCACCCAAGTGCCTTCCTTCTTGCCAGACTCTATCATCCTCAGAGCTATGGGACCCTGGCCTTGACCCAGGGACAGAGAGCTCAACTTGGCACCTCCAAAACCCTAAATTACACATAAACAGGGAAAGTGCTAATTGGATCATAAAAAGCAAACTTAGCTCCAATACTGCAATTAATCATGTAACCAAGTGACCTTTACGCCAAAAGAATAACACTGAAAATATTGGTAGCTAACATTGCATAAAATGGCATCACAAACTAATATTCACTATCAAACTATCAGAGAATTCAAGTGCTCACTTGGTCATCTGCAAACTTGAGTAGTGCATTCATAGGATCTCCACCGGGAGAGAGGACAAAGATAAGAGGGGCACAACAGTTGGAGTCGTCAAATGTGTTTGGCAAGTTGAAGGGAGGAGGCTCTATAAATTTACGACCAGACTTGGCAACTACAAAATCTTGGATTCCTGGAATAACCTAAATACATACATAGCACAGAACAAGTACACTATACATAAAACTACAAGCAGTGTCATGGTTGGCCTTTGGTGTTGTCAAAGTTGAACTAATTATTGGCGAGGGAGCGTAGCGAGCGAGACACTTACAGGGGTAACACAATTGAAAATCGGGGATGTTTGTTTATTTGTTTGTATATATGTTTGGACGTACGTATGTCATTTTGAACTTTGACCCTCGCGTTTTTGTGTTGACCCTGTCCCAAATTACACTAAACAGAATCCTCTGGTTTAATGATCAGTACCCGTATCACCCTAGAAATTGAATTGTTTACCGTTTTGAATTATTTTGCGGGTGCCGTTAAAACTTGAAAACTTAAGGGACTTCCATTTTTATTCGAGTTAGCGGCGGTGGTAAGTCAGTGCGCTCTTCGTCACGGTTATAAGCCGTGCGCAACAGTATTTACTTGAAAATACATTGTCCACTAGACTACCGCGAAGGTAAGTGTGTAGGTGCATGTCCAGTTGTGTCAAAGCATTGTGTGTTACAACCACTACTTAGCTAAAGAATATCACAAACAAAACTTTTAAATAACGCGTACTGTTTTGTTGTTGTTGTTTTCCTTCAATTCAAGCAGTTGCAGAGAGTTGTTACTATGGCACTGAAATCCCTTTACCGTGTATGCTAAATTTAAAAACTGGACCTTAATTTCAGTAGCTTCAGTGTTAGAAGTCAAAATCATTCATATATAAATAGTATAGTCTTTAGGCTCGCTCGCCATTTGTGCTTGAGCACATCACTAGTAATAATTGTTTACTGATTTTCAAGTCCTTACATTTCTATGTCTGACAGACCCCACCCAGACTCATTGAAATTCAGTCTAGTGATTATTAAAATGTTTGCATTGATGAAATTAATTGAATGATTTGATCATATCAACAAAGTCATGAGAATTGTATTAAGTCTTAATTCGACAATGTTACCTCTATGACTAGCAAATGGCGGCCGACTACAGTCTATTAATTATTTCTACAATATGCATTAAAGTGCACAAAAAATAATTTCAAACCATCCAGTCATGTATTTATACTTCCTATGCAAATACAATATCGTGTAAACAATTATCATTAGAAATTTCCTTATTACATGTTTAATTCAATCCATTTCCATTTCTATGCTGAGAATAACTGAATAATCTATTTCTTACACAGAACTCACTTTATCTGGTCTGAGACATCTGAGCACTAGTATTTTCTGGAACATGGCCAGTTTCTTGTCCCACTCTCCAGGCATTGGCTCCACATGAGGATCCAGACTGTCATAGTACTTCTTCCATCCCTTCACATTGCTCTTGAAATGGTTACGGATACCTTTAAACCTGAAAGAAGGGAAATAAATATTGTTACATTTCTTGACCCAAATAAAATGCGATGGAAGTCAAATTTCTTCTAAGCTGTTCTTGAAACAATAATAATAACAATAATATAAAATCTTATTTTTTTGAAAAAGAAAAAGGTCTCAGCACCACTGTACAATAGCTAGCAAGCTATTACAAAATCAATTCTCAGACCAAAAGAAGAAAATACAATAATATAGCTCTTGCAATGAAATTTGCAAGGGATACTCACGCATAATGTACAGTACCTACTGCTTTGTGCTTTCTAAAAAATCGGCCAAAAAAAAAAAAAAAAAAAAAGCACAAATAAAGAGACTAAAATCATCATTCTGGGAAAGTTCCTATGTATATAATCAATGGTTAATTTCCATAGTCTCCCAAATCAGAGTGTGACAGAAAGACACACGCACACACAGACAGGACGACTACAATAATCTTGTCACACATGTGGACTGAGGGATAATATAAGTTAGAGGCACAACTCACACGTGTAGGTCATCCAGTCTGCACAGCTCATCCCAAGATTTCTGAGGCAGCCATGTGGCTGGGTTGGAGTGAGGATTGTCTAGACCAATGCCTCCTGTCAGTAGAAACCTCCAGTCATCCTCCTCCACTTCTTTATGATACTTCAGGAGATCAGAGCACAGAACAAAAGAGAACAAAAGCTGCAGAGAATAAGGTACGGTGAATTAATTACGGATAGTAAACGAACTCAAAAATAATTGTAATACAAAAATATTAACAGGAATACATAATACAGTATAAGAATGTGCAGGGTACTCTAATGCAAGTATAGCAAGTTCTAAATAATGCAGTGATTAAAGACCAATATATCTATATATATATAAGTATCATACCTTATCTTTTTCAAATAGAGATCTGCACACATTGCAGTAGAGGGAGTAGGTAAAGTGAGCCTTGAGTGCCCCCAGCCTGGCCTCCAGATTGTCTGATTGTTCAGCATTATCAATAGACAACACAAATAGATTCACAAACCTGTATACAACGTAAGTCAATGTAATAAACCATAATAAATTTCGTAAGTAAATAATACGCATACATGTATATGGAATGTAGGGAATTTTATTGCAAAAAAGTATACCGTAGATGCAGGTTAAGCATCCCTGCATATAGCTCCTAACGGTAAGAATGCGGGTGCTTTGTAAAATATGAACGCTTAAGCAACGAATAGTATCCTAAAAGTGGGGCCTAACGTCTATCAGCAGTTGACGAGAGGCACGGAGCACTAACAGATGCTTTTAAAAAAAGAGAGGATGCTTAAAATCCAACATTAATGATAATTATGATTTAAGCTGGATATCTAATGTTTTTTATATGATTAGTAACTTCAATAGCTGTGCCAAACTTATTGTACTCACCATGTGAGAGAATACTGGTACATGGGCTCAATGTTGGCCAAGTCAGTGATAGAGAAGAACAGCACTGCAGAATGGATGGCAATAGGCTTGTAGCCAAGTCGAGCTATGTCAATCTTCTTCTCTGTCTCATCAGCAATGGCCTATAAACAAGTAATAATAACAACAACAATAATAATAATAATAACAATAATAATAATATTGATAATAAGAATAATAATTTAATAATAATAACAATAATAATATTAACAACAATAATAATAACAATAACAATAATAATAGCAGTAACAACAATAACAACAACCAAGGTTAAAAAATTGGAAGTATAAAGACATGTATCAATGATTAGCACCTGTTTTTCTTCTATTTCATTGGCCAGTTTCTTGGATGAAGACAATATTTCAATAGCTGTTTCATCCTCAAGGATATTACCCTCAGAACTAGACAACACCTCCAGGATCTTATCCTCAATGTCCTTCAGCTGCTTCTTATTCTCAGCAGACTATAAACAAACACAGAATTCAAATCATAAAGAAATAATGACCAACCTCAGTGCACACATAATCATTACTCTTTATGTAATGCATAGAACAATAAACCTCAGACTTGCCTGCAGTATGAGCTGATTCTTCTCCTCCTCCAGCTCAGGTCTTTCTCTAGCCACCACGATCCCCAGCAACTGGTCCTGCAAGCCCTCCATGGTGATCATAAAGTTCAATAAAGTCACTTTGACTGCCGTCTCTGGCAGATAGTGAGGGTTTCTGAGTTTAGTGGTTATGTAAAACCTGAAGTCCTTGGAGTACTCCATCGTGCTGTCTCCCAGCTTGATGCAAATACTACCCCCTTGCTTGAAGGTTTGCTTCAAGAGGAGGGGCTCCAGAATGGGGTCGAGTTCTTCTCCAATGTTTTCAAGCAGGACAGGCGTGCCAAACTGGATGCAGTTCTCCAGAGTGCGGACAAAGTCAGAGTCTGTGAGTTTAATGATGTGCAGGTTGTTGGCCTTTTCCATGTTTTTGATCCACTTGTTGGCTTGACCCTGAGGGTCAATCATTAGAGGCCATCGACGAGCATTGCTAGGAATAATAATTATAACAGTAATAATAATAATAATAATAATGATAATAATGATGATAATAATAATAATAATAATAATAATTACAAAAAGTTATTATTATTATAGTATACATACAACAATACATGCATACATGGTACATCCCTTGTTACTTTCTAAACTCTTAGTTATAATTTTGTGAAGTGCAAATGCATATATTTCTATATGCAAGTATTCCTCGTGAAGTTTTGTATGTGTATACATAAATGCACATATAGTAACATACACTATTCAGCCACACTTTCTTGGCATTATAATATCATTGTCTTGAATTCATTACCTGATGACAATTCCATTGTCAATAGAAAAGCTATCATTGGGTAGTCCCGCAATGTTCCACTCTCTGATCTTGACCGGTTCTCCAAGTGTGGTGCTCAGAGAGAACTCATTGGAACAGGGAACTCCACATTCCTGACACTTCTTCCTCCAGTCTTCAATTTGTTCCTGTCAAATTATAACAAATGCAACCTTTAAATAATTCAGTCATTCTCGGCTGAAATAATTGTAAATTTTCTCGTTTTAACAGCCAATATTGCTAATTAAACTTAACTTTTTTAATTAACAATATGACTGTTAAAACGAGAAAATTTGCTATTATTAACCTTTAAATATTTCACAATATGTACCATCTTATTTCTGCATCGTCTAATTAAATGTATTGTGAGCTAATTCACAGTTCTAATATTTTGTTATAGCATTTTTTTTGTCAGCAAATAAATATAAATATAAAAACATATTTAAGTATCTTAAAGATCACATAATCCATACTAAATACTTCAAATTAACATACACAAATGTGAATTTATTCACAATGCCTTCTGTATTGTACATATAAAGTGTACATTGTAATATGCAATATAGTTGTACCTCAATAAAATGAATTACAGGTGGTACTCTATGTCCATGTGTATCCATTAAACTTGACCAACCTGTCTAAAAGAGGAAGTGAAAGCTCCCAGATAGGCCACAAGTCCAGAAGACACCAAAATGTCTCCAGTCAAATTGTCATACTGCTCAGCCAGGTCTAATGCAGCCTTACCCCACCTGTCTTTCTCTCCTCCTAGTCCTCCAATGAGTTGCTCAGCTCTACATCAACCACAATAAGAGAGAGAGAGAGATGGATGAGAATGGTGTTAGAATTTTAGGACAATGAACACGTTTCTTTATTTATAAGAATACACTAGTTTGGCACATGTCATTCAGCTTTCAATTAGCTACAACCTGACCCATTCCAATTTTTTTTAACAATAAACCTTTTTAAAGTAAAAAATTATTAAGCTTAAAAGACTACAGTATTCCTTTACTTACCTGTTCAGCTTTTTAGAGCATAAGTCTACATCACTCTCCAGTTTCATCTTCTTGGCTGTGTTCTCCTCAAAACTAGCCTGCAACGCAGCTAGCTTGTCTTGTACCTCCTTCAGATCTGCCCTCTTCTTTGCCAGCTCCCCCATGGCCTTTGCCAGGTCTCCTTCTGCTTCCTTCAGCTTGGCTTTCTTTGGAGCCACAACACGAGCAACTCTGAATAAAAAATTAACAAAGTGATGTAAAAAAAAAAAAAAAAAAAAGGAAACAAAACGATTATTCAAATAAAAAATAAGAGTTGATACTTTAAAATTAACAATATTCAACAAGCATATATTGCATGATGTCCTTCAACATGAAGACAATGAACTAAGGCAGCATGTGTAATTTACTTCTCATATTTTTCGATGGCACAAACCCATCGACACAATCCCTCAGCAGCTGTTGAGGCATTTTTAATCTTGGCGGGGTCGAACTCTGGGTTAGTGACATACTTGGTGCGAATAGTGGCTATCACTGAAGGATTGACGTTGTCCTGAATACAAATACATAAATAATACAATTTATAATTCTAAAAATACAACTTATTATTCTTATAATTAATAATAATCTTATTTTATTATTATTATTATTATCATTTATTATCATTATTATTATTATTGTTATCACCATCATCATTACTGTATTACACCAACCACTACTAATAACTATTGTTAAAACTTATTATCAGTAAACTTATTATTATTATCATTATTACTGCTATCATGGTTGCTATTAATCCTCTGCGCACATGTGCCAGAGGGTTATAGTTGTCATCCTGTCTGTCTGTTTGTTTGTCTGTTACGCTCTGAATTTGGAAATTACTGACAATTAACTGTAGATTTAGGTCTTACCTTACTCGGAACGATAATTTAAAACCTTTTATTGTGCTTTTATAATATTTATGTGAATTTTGGGCAGATTTTTGAGAAAACGTTAATCAGTCAGCTCCGCCATAGGTATACTAGCTTTTGTGGGTAAGGTCCCCTAATGTCACGTCTTAATCACGTGAGCAAATAATATCTAACCGAGTGTTTGAAGCTGAGTACTGCATTGAAAACACAGTAGGTATCAAAAAAAAGTTCCCATTGAGTAGGTTTAACGACTTTCTAAAGTCTGTACGGAAGACTTTTAACACGATTTTTTTGTGCAACTTTTAGCCGACTGTTTTGGCAATTTTTTTTTTTTGTACCGACTTTTTTCTCTAGCGACCTTTCTGAGTCGGACATTTTTAAGGTTAGGGGCAGAACCCTTCTAGAGCACTTCAGTTATTGTGGTTAGACAAGTACAGGACAGCACCTGCTTGGTGTGTAGCAGCTGCAAAATCAGATTAAAACTAGGCTGCTAACCATTTTTTAAAAGAATAAACAACAGGTTTAAAAGTCGGTTCAGCAGCTGGTGACTTGTGTAGTCGGCGTTGGTTGATACAAAGTCGTTAAAAAGTCTCCTTACCCTAGAGACTATTTTTCTGTTAGTCGCTAAAAAGTCTGGTCGCTATGGGAACTTTTTTTTTACCTCTACTGTATATACCAACGAGTGTCTCGGAAGTACCGTTTAATTGCTTGAGCTATATATTGATATCTGATTAGAATACACAATAAATTATTCATTTAGTCTGAGATGATTTTGGCTAGTGCACAGTAGCACTAAAGGTTTACACCTTTGTTATTATTATTATTATACACTGGAAGAAAAGTGGAATTTCCTGCTATAGGAAAGGTTAAGTATAGCTATCTCACAGATCACATGTCCTTCACATTTCCAACTTCAGGACAGATGAGCTGGTGGTAACCATTCCGGGTACTGTATAGGGCGTACTTTCCTTCACTATTTCCTGAACATATCCTTGACATAAACTGCATTATTTCCTTTACATGCCATATGGTTTGTACTGCATATATCATATCACATTTCCTTCACATTTCCTGATTAAAAACTGAACTATTCCTGTACATTCTAGGTAGCTGTCTGTGCGAAAATGTGCAGCTTTCCTTTAGATTTCCTGTACTCAAAAACTGCACTTTTTATGCACCTTTCCTACACAACGCAACTATTCTTCACACACCTTTCCTGCAGCAATCCTGAAGTTAAACTGCACTTTTTGTGCAACTCAAAATTTATCATTGTTACCAGAATATGAATAAATAATTATGACCATGTACAAATAAATGAAAAAAATGATGCATCAGACAACAGTTCCTGAACTTTGGCTCCATCTCTGCAATATCTCAAGTTCATCTCTGCAACCTCTTTAGTTCATTCCTGCATTAACAAAGAAACAAGGTAATGAACTCAACGGTAATACTTCAAACACTAGTATTGGTGATCAATGACTTGTACAAATTACAATCCTACATCCACAGATCCAATAACACTTAAAGAATCACCTAGATATCACTAATTAACGTTTTCATACTTACTCAATAAAATTGAACAACACCGCGCTCTCTACTTGCTGTCGCAGCCTGTAAATTAAGATCACACAAGGCAGAAATTAGCTTAATCTTCACTGTGCCCACCACCGCGTGTACGGCACGCATATTGTGTTGATACCCTTTACCACCACCTCTTCTATAACACTCCTGATTACTGAGGTAAAAGGTCGATAGTGCTAGGTTTCAAACTCGAAATTGGTAAAGGGTTTAATTTTAAAACACCAGATAAGAAATGGTAAAGGGTTGCTAATACCACAGAAGTTCTCTACAGCAAGAGTGATAATACGCCTGTGTATCTCCTCTTCTGGTTCTGCTCTTACTGGCGTTCATGGATTTTTATCACGGTGAGTGAAAACACAACTGGTAAGCTTATAGTGTACTCTGTTGCTGTCCGCACTAGACTAAAGCGGTGTAAAACTGAACAACCGTATTGGTCAATTCAAAGACTGGTATTTCTTCAGTAGTGCCTCAAGTAGCATAGGGCAAGTATGTTAGTACCCTTCTCTCATTTTTGTTTTGCAGTTTCTAATAGCCACTGAATCAAATTTCTGTGGTCTTCATTGTTGCACCATAACTGTATTGTACTTGCTAGTGAGGAATTTTTAATGAAAACGATAAGCCATTTTTCTTTTGAAATTAATATATACAATAATATAATCAACAGTTGATATCTCTTTAACTAAGCTTTACTGTATGAGAAATAGTGTTGACTAGTCTCGCGTAGCCAGACCCTTTACCAACCGTAACCGCTACGCGGGGAAGGAAAGGGTCTGGGAACATACAATACAACGACTTGTTCAGCAGCACCCCAAAAAGGGTGTTTAATTATCACATTCCAGCAAGCTTGCGGTATACTATGTGACGTCAACATCACATCTGGGAGGGTGAGAACGTTGCGTGACTTCGTCAAACTGGTGAAGTTGTTTTCGTAGACTATTTATAAGCACTCCTGGCAAGCAATAAATGTACCAGCATGAATAGGAGAGCTTCTACCCGGCCTTGGCAGTGACGTCATTGGCTACCGCAAGCATTGGAATGTGATAATTGGAGCACCCTTTTTGGGGTGCTGCTGAACAAGTCGTTGTATTGTATGTTCGCAGACCCTTTCCTTCCCCCGCGTAGCGGTTAGGGTTGGTAAAGGGGCTGGCTACGCGAGACTAAGTGTTGACAGTGAGTGATTCGTGCCCTGTTGTCATTCTGGTTGGTCTATCAATTTACCTAAATTGTGCCCCTCTGTCTCGACATGTCGAGGGGGAGGGGGGGGCGGGGGGGGGGAGAGAGAGAGAAGAGATTTGACTTCAGAGTGGAGTTCATCACTGGAACGGAGTTTGGAACAGGTGAACACTAGTGAAGGGAATTTAACATATGTGGAGTGTCCATAGAACAGAGCCTCCCACCTTACTGATTCATCCATATTTTTACGGAAATTGCTGATTCAACACTGATTGCCCCCTGAAATTTTGAAAATGTTAAACCTTGAAATTTTACCCTTCATAATATACCCTGATGAAGGTATAAATTTTGAACAACTACTTATGCACTACTAAAGTAGCCTGGCTACAAAATATCTAATGTATGAATGTGTTATGGAATGTAATAATGCAGAGCACAAACTCCAATCTAAGGATCTTGAGTTTAATTGAACTGTATTTAAGCTAATTTTACTTGTGACTCTCTGTATGTAGGGTTGTGAAGTAGGAGGTGAAACCCAACTCCACAGGGTCAACACATGTCCAAAAGTATCATTAAAAGAAGACTCTGTGTTCCTCCGTGAAGAGTGTGCTAATAGCTCCTCTTGGACTTCAATATAAGAGGTGAGGAACTCCTGAATAACTTTTAACCTACACTAATAAGAAAAGAGGCTTTTTACCTTTTATTCAAGGTAAATTATATATATACATACTCTAGTGACTAACTCATACATATTTTCATTTAATGCACAGTTAGACAACCTGAAATATATAGGGTGCGATGGAAAAATTTAGGCTCTAGTCACTTTACGAGCAATTCGTTGAAATCCTGTATATCGATACACAAATAACACACACACATACTCAAAAATTAATGCACCCATTTGTTTTTAATAGTACATGTCTATACAGGCTTCTGATAAGAAGTGAAATTTGAACAGACATGATGTCCTCTCAATATTAAATTTGAGAGGAGAAATGCTATTTTGGTCAGCCGGCCGTGTAATTTGTGGTATATAGAAAGTAGTACCCTATTCATTTACTCGGCCCTCTCTCTTTATGTTGTACAATCTGCCGAAGATACTGTTGAAAGAAAGTGAGCAGGGGGTGATGATAGTGAGACACATACTAGCATTAATTTAAAAATGTAGTGCTAATACATTACATACGTATTTAATAGCAACAAGATTTGTACTTACGAACCTTGGCCAGTGAGCTAAAATTCACTCCTGATGAGATATTTCTAATCTGTAGAATTCTGATTCAACCGCCAGTTTATTTCTACTTGGCCCTTCAATATATTAAGTTTCTCCATATCTCACTCGCTAAATTGTGTGCGTGTGTATGTGTATATAGTAATTTATATATAATATATTTGTAATAGCAAAGGTGCACTCACTGTGGACTTATTCAGAGTGCTTATGAAAACACATAGTACACTAGTTTGTATCTACATACACAGGTCTGCACTGTTAAAACATTACATACATACGTACGCTCAATCCTATTTTATCCAAATACCTCTATTACAGGCACGCCTCTTTACAGGGCAGGGCACAAGTTAGCCACTCAATTAATCAATTCTTGCCTCACAATTTCGCTAATTTGACCACCATTACCCGATTGTGTCAGCACAAGCCGGTTATTTCTGGTTCCATAAAATTGTAGAGAAGCCTACTAAGGGTTGCAAGTGAAAGAGTACTGTACTTAATGCTTGGAAAAAGCCTGAAACTTATTGAATAATGTTGGAGAAAACTACGAATTTCCCTTGTAGCTGGCATTTCTGAGATACAGACACCCTCGGGTCCCACGGTGCCTGGTTAAGAGGGGATTGAGTGTACATGCATACATACATACTTACATACATACATGCACACATACATGCATACATACTTACATATACAGAGCTGGGCAATATTGGATAATCACAGGCGATATGATACTTACCTGCATTATCGCGATAGAGCGATATATGATATTTCATAAATAATATTTAACAAAGTAAATTTTATCTAGACAAAGTTAGTCCGTGGGGCAAGACTATGTTGGCTTTCTTTAGACAGAATTTTAACTCGCAACCACTGCTAGCTACTTTAAAAACTTTGCTAGTACCGCATTACGGACATGTTTGCAAACCGCGAAATGGCTGTTCCTTTAATCTGTCGTGCGCATGAAGTTCATGCATTAGTTTAACGACCCCAACAGTTTTCTGGAAAAAAGGCAATATCAGTTTTTTATCGCGGTGCAACGATAATACCGGTATATCGCCCAGCTCTATACATACATACATACATACATACATACATACATACATATCATACACACGTATATACATACACACACGTATATACATACACACACATACATCATACATACATGTATACACAGTCGTACACTATCATGGTTCCTATGTTATCATGTAGGTGAGCGTTTATAAGGGTATACATGTAATACAATCAAAGCTCAAGTTTTATTTTGATGATTTCATAATACTGTAGCTTGAGTGGTTAAACTTATATGAATTTTATGACTGTAAGTTGTCTGACATTCAAATAGTGATTGTAGGTGACACATATTCAGGGTTTGTAGCTGTTCTTGTGCAAGAAATATATCTGATAATGTTCATGTGTACATATGTGCCAAAGTGCTTCTTGATTGAAAATGACCACTCAGGACAGTATCTAGCTATACTCTGACTTTACGCTGTATATCCTGTGCAGTAAAATTTAGCTGTATCAATGGCTAACAGTACTCTCTTTCTTACTCTTTATAAAGCCCACCTTTTCCATGAGGCTTTTCCCCTTCTTCCATACTGTTAATGTGCTCTTGACTTATTTTCCTACTTATGTGACGTTTCACATTTTTTATAATGAAGTACATGCACTGATCCTCTGCTTTTTTTGTTGCCTATGCACACACGTAACATTACACTTTGTGTTATGTTTCGTGATTGATGTTGTGGCAACGATGGGAAATTTGGCTAGCTTAACACTATCAAGTTATATTTTCTAAATTTTGATGATCATTACAAAATCTGGGATAACAACAGGGACCCCTCGAGAAGTTGTGTGGCTGTGCTGGTCTTATGAGTCGCAATTAGTCTTAGTGAAGTGAGGAGATTGACTTAAATGGGAAGAGGTAGGAGTTGGACAGAGCCAGTAAGAATCGTGAGTTAAAGATCAAGGAAGCTCTACAGATACAGATGACACCTGAGTTCAGTAGCCTCGACCCAACCCACGGGTAGGAGTAGAACGGAGTAGAGCAGCGCAGGTGTCTCAGCTCTGGCCACTTTCCTCCCTCCAAAGTTACTGCCACTAGGGAAATCCCATACACTCTCAAGTCTTGTTGTAACCTATTGAACACGTGGGAAATATGAACTGAGAGGGGAGTGGCTGACAATGATATAGTCTGTTCACAATCCATTCACGCATGCGTGAGGTAAAGGGTTTATATGCAATGAATTAGGCAAGATGCACACAACTGGGAATATATAGATCGATGTATGGATAGGATTAGAAAGAAAGAAATAAGAGTGTGAATTACATAGCAGTGAGGTAAAGTGTATGCATCACAATATTCATATGGTATGGAGTGAAGAGTCCATAACAACCTGACAACAACAAGTTTAACAGAGACATGGGTTTAGAGCTTCCAGGATGCAGGTTGTGCTGCCTGCAAATCATCGTTCAGTATATATTAAACAGTAAGCATACCCTCCAGTAATCTTGCTGCTTACATTGTGTTTAATATATCACCACGGAGAGTTCAACTTCAGTTGACCCCTGAAGAGGACTTCGGTAAGAAGTCGAAACGTTGGGTTAAGTTTTAATTAACATGTGCTGTTAGAATGAGAAAAGTTCCTATTATTAGTATATATACATATATATATATATATTATCTATATATACGTATTTTGGTTTATTTTTCTTTAAACAGCCTGTATATAAATTAGAGCAAGTACACAAAATGAATTCAAAAATTTAGGATTTTTGCATTATTACTGCATATTATAATAAAGCACCAAAGGTGCGAACCCTCAGTGCTACTGTGAGGCTGCGCTCCGGGCTGCTTGATTGTGTAGGAACAGGAACCAGGCTGCCTTGGTACTTTGGTACTTGCTGCCACTAGTTCCAGTTATCACAACTCCCAGATAGAATGATTAGATAGCTACCCTCCTGAAGCGTCAAGTGATTTAAGTTTTAATTCAAATACGCAAGTATGATGACATAGAATACAGAAACGGATAGAAAAGACTTGACCTATGACCTTGCATGGACTGGCCTTAAATAGTACAGGCCAGGACACGCCTACAAAAGGAAGTTTCTAGAACAAAACTCTAATAAACGCTACACACACACACTTGGACAAGAATGTTCTTGGAGCTACCACTAATTAGTTCCCCCCCCCCCCCCTCACACACACACACACCCACCCACAAACTCTCTAACTACTTGCTAATGAGTTCTATTATATTAACAAGTTCTTTCAGGCTCTTCAGCCTGCTCCTGCTTGCTTCTCTGTTAGGTATCTGCTTCTGTGGCTCCGCCCTCTGGGTGGAGTCACTCGCTGAATTTTCTGGCCCCACAGCTACCAAGCTATTTCAAATAATCTCAGACCAAAAGAACGAGCAATATTTATTAGTTATTTTAATCAGGCAACAATATAGCTCGAGCAATGATAATGGTACATAGAAACACTGTCTTCATAAGAGAAGATGCTAAACTAGCCAGAAACACTCACCGGTGTACATATTCAACGTGAAATTTAACTTCTTTGAACTTGGTAATTTTATTTGCTCATGTGATTGTGACGTGATGCTATAGGGGGCGTAACCCACAAAAGCTGGTACCTACGCGGTGGTGAAAGCTTCGCATTTTCTCAACAATTAGCCCGAAATAAAAAACAACAACAGCACAATGAATGGTCCTAAATCTTCGTTCTGAGTAAGTTCATATCTAAATCAACAGTTAATTGTTAGTAATCTCCAATATCAGAGCGTGACAGACGGGACGACTACTATAACTCTCTTGCACATACAAGCTGAGGCTTAATAAGCACTTTTGAGCTCATGATACATGTGTCCCACATCTCCTTCAATGCTATCACAAATCATGGCGTTCATCTTGTATGAGTTTATCTCTATCACAAGAATTTAACCTCGTGACTTACTTGATTATTAAATAACTTCCGTCGTCCCCCCCCCCAACCACACCCCTAATAGCTCGCTTGAACAGCTAGTACAATATTTTAAGGAGTATGAATGAACAACATTCAGTAAGGAGTTACTACTATATCTCATGGAACTTTCATTATTAGCCCTCACCATGTGTGTGCAAAAGGATTACAATACTTGTGTTCTGTCCGTTTGTCTGTTATGCTCAATTACTACACTTAATTGTTAATTTAGGTATGAGCTAATTCAAAACAATTAAGACCTTTTATGGTGCCATTTTGAAATTTCAGGCTGAGAAACACGAAGCTGTCAGCTCTGCATCAGTACTAGCTTTTGTGGGTTTTGCCCCCTATCATTACGTCATAATTACTTGAGCAAATAATTTCTTGTTGTCCATCATGGTTTGGCTTTGTACTGTAAAGTTAACGAGTGCTGGAATTGGAGTTGCGAGGTCAAAATACAAAATGACATACGTACGTCCACACATATTTTCAAACAAACAAATATCCCCGATTTTCAATTGTGTTACCCCTGATAGTGTCTCACTCTCTTCGCTCGCTCGCCAATTATATATATATATATATATATATGTTGTTAACCTTCAGTGTTACATTTTGTAACTCTAGGTTAACATGAAAATGGATACTGGTAAATGTCTCTGGCCTTTTAGCTTCTTCGCTTATGAAGACAGCTTTTACATATACTGTTTTCATTGCTCAAGCTATATTGATACCTAATTAGAATAGCCAATAAATCATTCATTTGGTCCTGAGATGATTTTGTAAATAGCTTGCTAGTGTATAGTGGCGCTTGTGGGCCTCCCTCAGTGAAGCTCATGAGTTCCTCCTTCAGGCTCACACAATGGTGACAGCAATTAAGCTGCTGCCACCAGAATCAGTATGCCTTCCCCTCGACAGCCCCCCCTCGAAAGGTGGACTCAGGATTATACTAGTTTAATCTAACGAGATCAGATGGCACAAATGGCAGCTGAGAACTGACTGACTGCACACACAAAACACGAAGTCTTATATGCACAGCCCGGACAACACAACAATGAACAACAAGATGTAGACACACACAGGTGACATGACTTAAAAAATTAACTAAGTCCCATAACCGAAAATACATGTAACTGAATCCAAAACAAGCACAAACATATAATGTTCAATTCATAGTTCCTGGAATGTGGGAGGCCCCACCAATTTAGTTGGGATGTCGTCCCACAGCGCTGAAGGTTCGCACTTATGGTGCTTCGTTATGCCAGTGAACTAAAGCACACACTTTATTGCACAATCTAATTGTAAGCCATATATCATCTCTTATATATACTTCGTTTGATCTGGTTTTATAAATGCATTTACAGGGAGTTTTAACTTCACACACATACTTACTTAATTGTAGAGTTGGTAATTATTGCGGAAGCTTATTAGTAATAAGGTTTAATGAGCTAACTCTAATGGAGTTCAGTATGGAGTAGATATCTCACAGAATATCATTAAGATATGTGTGACTGTGAACTACAACAATTATGTGATAGGTGTTTTCTCTAATTAAAGCACTTTATTACACAATCTACACCATAATTGAGTGAACTCATATATATTGTAATTGTTTAATCTCATATATAAACACATTAGAATACAGAGAGGTTGGTTGTTTCCAACCATAGTGGGCTGAGTATCCTTATAGCTGCCTAGTAGATGACTTTTGCTGTTCATGATGGTTATACTGGTTACCATGACCATAAAGAGATGGATGTGTTTGTTGGTTTAACTTCTGTCCTCCCCCTCCAATCCCCAATACTCAGGGGTTCATTTTGGAATTAATCTAGGGAGGGGGGGGGGGCAAGACTGAGCTTTCATTATCTTAGGGGTCATAACTTTTGTACATAATTAAGATAGTAGAGGACTTGTGATTTAATCATTTACAATCTTCATCATTCACATTTTAACTTTGCTTTTTTGCTTACGAAAGTTTAAAATATTTCAAGGGGGGGCGAAACGCCTTCAAGGGAGGGGAGAGGGCGAGCACCACCCTGGCCCCCCTAAATGAACCCCTGAATACCCACATGCTAAATATATGTCCACATTTTGTTCTGAAAGTGGGTATAGTAATTACTGAGTATAAGAATTTCTGAATCTCACGAGCATTCAATATTCTCCCATACTGAACGCTGCATGATGAATGCTCCAATGTGCCCACGTGTAGTTCTTGAAGCACAACCAATTTAAACCATTTTTACTTTGATGCACATGTCTTCCCCCCACTTTTCCCTCAACTCCCCATCCCCCCCCACTCCAGAAAGAGAAAATAAGATATATGATTTATGAGTCGATTTGATATGATTTTTTTTTTGTTTATCCGTTTGTAATTTACAGCATGTGTACACATCTAAATCTGTGTAGCCCCACCCTCAAACACCGACACATCTAAATCTGTGTAGCCCCCACCCTCAAACACCGACACCCCTCCTTCCCCTTGCCCAATTCCTGTTCCTACGTCCAACACTGAATACATGGAGAAGAACGGCTATAGTTGGGGAGGGAAGGGGGGGAAGAACTCTGTTTGAGAGGGAAATTTTTCAGTTTCCCCCTCCATTTTTCTGTATCAAACTCTGCTACATGAGAGTATTCATACTGATCAACATTTAATCAATCACAGCATGATGTTACAACTCACTGTAATCTAATTACTATAATTATTAACTTTCAAAAATTCTGAGGAAGGGAGGTTCCATCTTGGGGAGGCGGAGGTTAGGTTTCTATCTACTCTACAGTGTGTATGAAACCCAGACAACAAACACATGATTATCAGTCTTTTTTGTTTATGTGTTTGTTTGTTTGTTGTTTTTATTTTGTTATTTTAGATTTAGAGGAGGTCAAGTGAAGTTTCTCTAGGAGAAGATGGCATGATAAGGTTGTTCATTATGAAGTCTACGGAAAATTCCTAGACACTGCACTTCTAACTGATGACGGATAGCAGAATGTCTGATCATAATGCTGGAGAAAAATATTTGTTGTTTGTGTGAATTATTAATTTACACATTCATCATGTTTTTTATTATTTTGTATCCTGAAAAAAAGAATATTGCACCTTCGTTACATTGTACACTCACCTACTCCTTTAATTCCTGAATTATTTCATGGCGTATTCATCATTCCATATATTATAGTTTATGTATTCATCTTTCTTAAAAATTGAGACATTGTTAAATGCTAGATATTGAAATGAGAATTTCTGCTAAAGGTCAATAAGAAAGCAGCATCAAAAGTATTGTACTTTTGTCATAAGCTTTATGTACAGTATCCTTATGGTGTGTCGAGGTCTGGTGCCAAAAGCCAAAAGTAATGACCTTTGTTTCATGGAACAGTGGTAGACTTCAGAATAGGATAAAATTTCCCCTGATATCTTCAAATAAAAAAACATGCTAAGAAAGCCAGTCAAGTGAAGAAGTGTGCAGAGTATAGATCTAAACTATAACTAGTTATAGAAATGTTGGGCACAGTTAGTCCCTCTACCCTGAAATATTCATTACAGAATTTGAAAGGAAAATACTTTTAGCCACCAGAGAAAAGCAACTTAAGTTGTTGTGTTGCTGTTACAGTTACAGCAAGGAAATGTAGAAGCAATCATAGAGTGGGATTTTTTTTTAAATTTGCCTGACTTGGGAAGCTCAGGCTGTCGTTATTTGTACTACTAATAATCTAATTGTACACTTAAGACTTATGATAAATCCAAGTAGCGATCACGTATACACATGTGTCATACTTCAAAGACACTATAGCTATAGCCACATCAAATAAAACCTACAATTGAATAATAACCCAAAAAATATCTTCTCTGTTGAGTAACTGGAAAACTATCAATTGACCTTAGTGCAACGTTAGAGTCTGTTATACAGTTTTCACATACAATGTTACAATGGTAGGAATAAAGTCTGGATGTCGTATCAGTAACTTATAGATACCATTATTAAATCACTGCATTGTTTGTATTATCTAGTCTAGTTACACGTCTCAGAATATCTATGTAGCTGTAAAGTTCTAGATTCACTGGTAAGCTAAACCATTCTGACGGAAAACTGACTGGAAAACTTAGTTCACTTTAGTGCAACGTTTAGTGTCTGTTATACAGTTTTCACATACAATGTTACCATGGTAGGGATAAAGTCTGGATGTCGTATCAGTAACTTATACATACCATTATTATAAATCACTGCGTTGTTTGTATTATCTACTATCTAGTCCAGTTACAAGATTATGAATTTGTCAAGTCTCAGAGTAGCTATGTAGCTATATTGTTCTAGATCCACTGGTATAGCTAAACCATTCTGATGAAAATAGTTTTGTTCATCATGCCATTGAAGTATACAGATTGTGTATATTATCAGCAGTAACAGCAGTATATTTTATTGCATATTATAGTTTAATAGAAGAAATTCATTTTGCAAAATAATGAAGTAGCTATTCCTACTGGAGGTCAGATAGCTATTTGGGGGTGATGCATGCCGCTTTACTCGTCAGAAGATACCTGCAGGCCCGACACCCCTCAATTTAGTGACGGATTAATCCTTTTTTATAGCTGTCCTTATACGCTTAAAAACCTGCCCATTCGCGCGGTGATGGATTTGTTATCGTTTTTACTTCTCTTGTAACTATAGCAACGGAAAGGTACCGCCCAGCATTAGGCAAAACAACGGTCGTCATTTGTTCAGATACATTAATTGCACACGCAGCGCATGTGGAAAGAAATTTGGTGGGAGAAGAGGCTTGACGAGCTGCTACAGTGGTCTGTCATATTGATTAGGTAGGCTCAGGCGTTAGATACTGCGTGAATTAATGCGGCGGTGGTGTAGGGGTGGGATTAATGTGAAATAACTATAATATACTCTACTTTGAATGAGTTGTGCAAGTGTTAGTCGTGTAGGTTTAAACTATTTTAGTTTAAGTTGTTGTACATTAAGGCAGTCAATACTCCAGAGTAACCTTACAAATAATCTGTGGAATATACAATTGAAGCCTATTGTCGAATACTCTGCTAGCCATTAGTATTTGTAGTAGTCACACGACTGATCAGCAGTGTTGGAAGATGATTAGTAAAGGGGCACGTTTTCTTGGGGTCGGGGGTTAAAAAGTGTTCATGTGAGAAGTTGCCTTGTTAGATTATGCCCCACAATTTTGGTGACCTGAAGCCCCACTCCCCACCCTCTTCCTACGCCACTGCTGATATCAATCACGGTGGCTTTGCCCCTATAGCCTCCTCTACACACTGCCCAGATTGTGTCACATAATATTTTTAGCTACTACGGGTTATTATGACCATGTGAATAAAACAGGTTTACTGGACTGACTGGCAAGTTGAAGGTCTTGCCCTAGTTGACTTCAGACAAGCTGGCTCATAACCAACCTGCGAGGCAAGACTTACTGGCAAGTGTTTGTTCTTGACGAAGTCCTCAATATAGATGGAATCAAGCAAGTCTCAAGTTGTGGTGTACATGTCTCATTTGAGTTGAGTGTTCATCATTTTGGTTGAGGTGATTGTTCAAACTATTTTATGATGATGCCCAGGACATACCTGATTTAGGTGATGTTTGTGACCTTCCTATTGTTGCTGTGTGGCTTGCAGGGTGGGGGAGGGGAGAGAATGGACAGGATATGACCTTTGAATGGGACGTGATAGGGGGTTAGTTTCATTAAAAGTCCAGGTGGAGGAGATGGGGTATGAGTGATATGCATCAGTTTTTATTGAACAGGTGAAGGATGTGGACTCCTGTCACATGGTAATAGACACATGTATGAGCTGGTGATGTTTGTGTGTTCTATTGGAACTGTAGTTCTTGGACTTTCTAAGCCTTAGGACAGAGAAATTGTAGGCTGTGGTTTATGCTTTTATCACTTGAGTGATGTCCACCAGTTGTATTACTAATTTCTTTCATGATTAGTTCTCATGTAGCCACAAGATATTTGATGATAGACATTAGGAGCACTCTAGTTCTGCAACATTTACAATCAAGTTGAGCAGCTTCTTATCAAGAAGAGCAACAGTTTTATTATTAATAATAAATAATAATAATAATTATTACTGTTACAACAGAAATTTATTATAGTCAGGGTTTTATTTAGAAATTTTGTTTGGAAAGGGGTGGGAGGAGTTAGGGCATATCCGCCACCCTTAGGCTGCAAGACAAAAAATATTTACAACTAGCAAGTACCCCATCTCATAGTGGCGCTTGACTTATTGCACAGTAAGAATGCAGTAGCAAGTTATTTTTATTCATTGTTATCATTCTCTACATCAGTTTCCCTCTCCTGCTCTCTTTTTCCTGAACTATCCAGCTTTTCTTATCCCCAACCTTTCCTTTCTTTCACCTTTCTTCTCGAGTCATGGAGTCCCTTCTATTTCTTTGTCTCTCCTGCTTCTGAATATTTCTGTCCTTCTATCATGATTGTGGACTTGGGCTTTGTTGAAATGTTGCCTTCTTTTTCGCACTTTCCCCTTCCTTCTGAAACTTATGCCGCCTTTACTCAGTGATTTCATTACGCCGCCTTCTCCTTGTCCATTCAACCCTCTTTTTAGTGTACTATTAATCACTTTCAACTGAATGGGACAACCTATTCAAGGTATCACGATGCTTTACCACCATATTTTTTAAGTTCGTGAATTATTCATGAATATACACTATTGATCGTTGTTGCTGACACAAGAGCATATTATTATATAGATTCTTTGAGTAATTAGCATGGCATTATTATGAGTTTGAGTGCTGTAATTTTGAGTACTGCCTAACTGCATACTGCACTCAGATACTATTGAACTGTGATAGGTGCTGGATTCGAATGTTGTGCAACTTTACTAGAGTATCATATTTAGATAGTTTCTTCACTATGAGGAGGCGCTTGGCCTTAATTACAATGTTGGTATGATTATTTAGTACACATTGATTTTTAAGAAATTCTTGAGAATTTTTTAATTTATTGAGTGTTTAGGACTTTATACAACAAGATAAGAAGATCACATGTGTGGTAGACTATGCAGTCGAGTAAAAGTGGCTTGCAAGGTTAGGTGGATTCTAAATTAGGAAATATTTTTGAAGGGGAATTATATAATGTATATTATAATATACTAGCATCAAGTACCCCGCCACACAGTGGCGCTTGACGTATTGAAGTTATTTTGCTCAGTTATCATTCTCTACTATTGAGTACGGTTAATTAGTTTTCCTCTCCTGCTCTCTTCATTTTAAACTATCTAAGCTTTTCTTATCCCCCATATTTCCTTTCTTTAGTTCTGTCTTCTTGAGTCATAGAATCCTTTGTCTAATTATCCTGCTTCTGAATCTCTGTCCTACCATCATGACTGTGGACTTACGCTCCACGAAACTTTTGAAACCTACACTGCCTTCCCTCATCTATTCCACCCACTTTTTAGTAACAATTAATCACTCTCTACTGAATGTGATGACTCTTTACCCATTGAAGTAAGGATGATGCTTTGCCAGACTGTTTAAGCTGATGGATTATTCATGAATACACACATGGTCACTGTCGTTATTTGACACACAAGCGTAATATTCAGGGATTCATTTAGAAATCACTTTAAGAGTGGGCGAGGTTGAGTTTGTGCTATCTAAATGGTGACACAACTTTCGTGCAGAACTATGATGAGAAAGGAGACAGGCATGATTTAAGTATTTCCCTTCACCTTAAATATTCACTTTTTAACAACACATTTTGCTTACGATATTTTAAGAATATTTCAAGGGGGCGAGTGTCTCCCCTGCCCCCCCACCCTAAATGAACCCCTGTTACTATAATATTAGTAAATTTTTCAAAATTTTAATGAACAAGTCCAATCCGAGTTTTTTTTTTGTTTTGTTTTTTTGGGGGGGGGGAAGTTCTCTTGTTGCAGTATTTAAAATTGTGAAGTATTATACTATTGTGAAGTATTATACTATTTTAACCCACATGGCTGAGGGTGTCTGTTGTTACATATAAAATCTTGTAATAGACTGAAAAACTGTGACGAATAGTTGATTGTAACTTTGAGCTGACATTTGAAGTTGATTGTATCATTCATGTGAGAATTGTTTTGCTTGGAGTAACAGACACGTGCTGTGTGTGTTTACTTAGACACACCCTTTTTCTAAACTTTCTACTGTGATGCGCATGCTTGTATGAGAATGTATATACGCATTGATCAATGTTTCATGCATGATTTTATAATCGTAATATTCATACCATTAAACATTAGCTGTGCTATATTTTCCCCAAAGTTCGAAGGGGGATTGGGGATCCTAGGTTTAACCCCCTCGGTATGTTATAACTAAGTTGTGCTGAAATAGCAGCCAGCATAAGGAAATTGTATGGGTGCACAATCTATGCTATTATCCTATTATTTGCATAGGCTGCAACAACTAGTGGAGTGAGATGACGTAAAATCTAAACTGCTGGAGCTGTTACTTTTGCATATGACATCAGAGGCAGAAGGAGTGGTGAAGAATTCTCATCAATGAAATATCCTTATTGGAAGTGGCAGTAGCTAAGGTATGTAAATGATTGGTAAAACAAGAGTATGGATTTGGTCAAGCGAGAGTATGAATTTAGTAAAGTGAGAGTATGAACTGGGTAAAGCGAGAGTATGGATTGGATAAAGTGAGAGTATGGATTGGGTAAAGCGAGGGTATGGATTGGGTAAAGCGAGGGTATGGATTGGGTAAAGCGAGAGTATGGACTGGGTAAAGCGAGAGTATGGACTGTAAAGCGAGGGTATGGATTGGGTAAAGCGAGAGTATGGATTGGGTAAAGTGAGAGTATGGACTGTAAAGCAAGGGTATGGACTGGGTAAAGCGAGAGTATGGATTGGGTAAAGTGAGAGTATGGACTGTAAAGCGAGGGTATGGATTGGGTAAAGCGAGAGTATGGATTGGGTAAAGTGAGAGTATGGACTGGGTA
>WLWD01003608.1_pt1 | contig 40951 bp, 29 predicted proteins | sample 6712731 | NCBI WGS metagenome assembly WLWD01 (sample SAMN12718690, study PRJNA576275) | sponge metagenome | isolation source: marine sponge | host: Mycale hentscheli | place: New Zealand: South Island, Marlborough, Capsize Point | collected 2014-11-01
GAAATTACAGGTAAAGTGACTTCCTCTGACAGTGAGTGTTTAAGCTCAACCTGTCTGATAGGACGGGGATTAGTCCTAGGAACTGGAACAGGACGGTTAGACTTGGGTATCTGATGGGTTGATTGACCTGAATTGTCGGGGTTAGTGGTCTCGGTTGGTTTAGGAGTCTGAGATGAGTTTGATGATAATGGACAATGATTTGCATAATGACCCAACTGATTGCACTTAAAGCATGTTACTGTGGACAATTCCCTCCTTACTGGTGACATAGGTCTGGCGTTTGAGCTGACTGCTTGAGCTGAGTTATATTTTGAGGATTGATAAGATGAAAATGATCTAGCGCCATGAGGTGACTTTTGATGTTGGGAGCCCAAAGAGTGATAATTGCCTTTTGTAGGGGTGTCGTGAGTACGAGACCTAAATGTTGATGTGGGTAAGCACCATTGACTGCATTCTTGAATGAATGACTGGTTAGATGTACAAGGTTTATTGATCATTACATCTCTATGCTCTTGTGACATGCCTGCTAGCACACCTATGGTGGCAAAGGAGTTAGCCATCAAATTAACAGACTTATCAGACAACTCTGACAGAAATGGAAGTGAATCCAAAATAACAGTGAATTTGTTCTTCCAATGGTTGAACCACTGGATCAGAGACGTACTACCGCCAGGACGGAATTTTAAAGGGAATGAATTAAGACATTCAGCTGTAGAATAACCTCCAGCATTTAATAAAACAACTCTCATACCCTCAAATGTAGCACAAACATCGGCATTATTATAATAGGCCTCTCTGTAATGCCCTGTAAGGACTTGGGGTAGCAATTTTAACCATTCAACTTGGGGAATGGCTCTACAAGTTAGCTCAAATTCAAACCTATGGAGGAAAACAAAGATGTCTTCATCCTCGGACATTTTTCCAATGATTGAAGTAAGAGATTTTGACTTATCATAAGGGATGTAATTGGTCTGGGACTGATTGGATGAGGAATTAATCAACTGAGACAATAAGAAAAGGGTGGGATCAATTTCTGCCTGTTTAGCTTTGTCAGCAAGGGTTTTAATTTTCCTGACCTGATCATCCATACCAGAATCAGCAGGGGATTCAACAAACGGGGTAGCATCTGGATTTAAACATGGGGGCTTAGATGTGGGCCGACTATCTAGAGAAGAATCCTCGGGACAGGCATCCAAGGAACCAGAATCAAGCTCTGAGAAAGGGTTATCATTCTCAACTAGTGTAGAGGATTCAGAGTTACGCAATGGCCAAGATGTTGGAGCTTGTGCTCTAGCCTTCTGTCTACGAGTGATCATTATGATAACAGGGAAATGATGAGAAATAAATGACACACTGCCTTAATTATAACACAAGCTTTACAGTGTCTTAGCACGACAAAATGCAACAACTACAGTGCGATAATATAAACTAATAATAAAAACTAATAACTTGCGCTCGTCGTTGGAGCGTTGATTGAATTGACGATCGTTACAGGTAGAGCGATGACGTCGGTAGCACGACGATGTTGGCGGAAACCCTGTACGCCGGGAAGGAATTGATGAAGGAGAAGGGAAAGCAACTTGCTGGATGGGTTTGACTCAGAAACGTATCTGACTCAGAAACGTATGTAGACACGACAGAAAACAGTTCGAATTAATGCACGGGAATAGACGGAACTCGGCACAGAAGCTGGAATTGCTCCGGCACACTGAATAGAAACGGTAGGATTCGATTACGATGGGTGAGGTCGTCTCCAAGATCCAGAAGTAAGAAAGTCTGGACCGCCGCTGTACACCAGGTGTGGTAGGACAGTAGGGAGCTGAGACTCTCGGTAGACTGCCACCAGAGTAATGCACGCACACGCACACTGAAATCAAGCCGGTCAAGGCCTTCTATAGACTCGAGGACGCAGAGGTTCAATTCTGGTTCAGAGTTTAATAGGTTTATGACGTTCGAAATGTGCATGAGGACAGAACTGAGGGGACCCACGCTCGGTAGGCCAATATATAGGTAACCCACCAGGCATGCGCAGGGGATGAAGTGAAAGTGATGATGTGGCACGGAAGTGAAATATATATAGAATAGTGGAAGTGAATTGTAGGGTGATGCGCATTCTGTAAATGTGGAAGGAGTTATCCTACCACAAGCACTTTATTAAGTGTTTCACACTCATCTCGTCTACTGGTATTGGTGCTCAGCCCCAGTTTTTGGGTTACCACTCGCTGTTAAGTGCCCATTTTTATTAAGCACCCATTTCCTTACCATTTGGATTTATAAGTGAGGGCTCTTAGCAGCCCGTGTCACTAGTAGACAAGACAGCCATATTAGCTATTTGACCGGTGTGTCAGTCAATACAATACTACTAAGTTTACTGTGCACAACAGCCTACCAGAATGCTACTTAGTGTATACATTCTCTTGTGCTGTTAGAGTCAATGCACCAAACAGAAAGTCTTTACGTCTTTCCAGTATTACTGTTTTAAGTTTGATCCAGTGGTCTGTCCTTTTGAGATCTGCTGTTAACACGGACAGACAGACAGACAGACAGACAGACAGACAGGCAGGCAGGCAGACAGACGAACAGACAAACAGACGAACAGACAGAGAGACAGACAGAGAGACAGACAGACAGATGGGCAGGCTGATAAATAAACAAACACATAGATTGACAGACTGACAGACGAAGAGAGACAGACAGAAGGATCAACAGACAGATAGACACAGATTGACAGACTGACAAACTGACTTGTGAGAGAAGCCTCCCTCACATTCAGTAATACTAGGGATTGACTTAGTTAATGTATGGGTGTCTTGTCTTCATAGCAATCATTGCTGTGCAGTGTTATGCTGTGAAATATCACCCCAGCTGTGCATCACTCTGAACCCATTATCTTACCTATTGAGAACATTATGATTTGCATGCTTTCATTAATGTAACATCGCACCCCAGCTGTCATTATCACATCATTTATGCCTAGTCATGCTCTCCTTTATTGAGTTGTACATATATCAGCACCTGAAATTGAAAAATCAGTTCAGTTGATGTTCTTCACCAGTCAGTGTAATTACAGTTAAACTCTAACTATTGCCAATATTCTGCGCAAAGTCTCTAGAGACGAGCTATCGTAGGGGAGGCTGGGAGATATCAATTCTGGTGGCAGCGATTACTACGTATCGTTGGCACTGAAGTGTTTGTGAGGAGATTAGTCTCTGATCCTCAATAATACATAGGGCTCGCATCACATGACTGACTGACGGACAGTGTGGGTATGGTATAGGTGATGTAATAATGGGTAAGGTGTGGGTTTGGTATCATGTTGGATGTAATGTGGGTAAGGTGTGGATGTGGTGTGGGTGATGTGTTGGATGTAATGTGGGTAAGGTGTGGGTATGGTATGTATGATGTATGTAGGTATGATATTGGTACGGTGTGGTGTGAAAGTATGATGTAAGTTAGTTGTGGTATGGTGTGAGTGAGGGTTTCCCTATGGTTTTGAGCAAGACACTTAGTTTTTTTACCTTGAATGTGGCAATAGATGTGTACAATACATGTATGTGCCTGTGTGTGTGTGTGTGTGTGTGTGTGTGTGTGTGCTTAGAATAAATCTAAATTTGTGGCTGACTCCTTAGAGAAGGCTCAAAAGTAAGTGTACAATTAATTTTTGTGCAGCTGAAAGTGATTTTCCTTTTTTTGCTTTGTTGTTGTTGTTGTTGTTGTTGTTGTTGTCTTTGTTGTTGTTGTGTTATGATTTCAGTTTGTTTCTATGGCACCAGCCAGAAGCCACTAAAGTGATATATAGAAATATTGCTGTATTTTTTGTGGCCTCTCTCATACTGCCCAACTCCTATCTTCTCACAGCAATAGGTAAGGTGTGGCTATTAGAGCTATTCACAAGAAACATGCAATTATTTCATAATAGTTTCACTTATGAAACCACCAGTTTTGATATGAATATTATTTTTGCTGCTGTTGCTGTTAGTGTTACAATTATGAAGTTGTAATAATAGCTTTTAAAGCAAATACTGACTTCTAACAGGTGTGTGTTTGTTTGTTTGTTTGTGCACATGTGTAGGTCTTTTTGCTGGAATTAAGTTGTTCATTGTGGACAATATCTATCGCAAATACCCTAAGGCAAGTCAGTTACTTCTAAACATGCTGATCATAGAGACAAACCTTGTTCGTTTCAAACTTTCATGAAGGAATTATGTTTATAATACATACACAATTGTTGTTACATTTTCAGGACTCTAAAACAGACGTTTTGTTGAGAAAGTTAATGGTGACATCTTGTGTGATTTTTTATCTGATGTCTGTAGGTGAAAGAGAGGTATGACGGACTTGCTAGGATTTGGAAGTCTCTGCCGACAGACTCACAACTCCTGGAGAGACAGGCGTTGCTCCAGGAGCAGCTGGTGAGATAGGATCATTAGTGATAGTTGTGATTGATGCAGAATGTTGTTTCAATGATACCTTATAAATCGGTAAAGGATAACAGAATTGTAGGTGCTGTTGAATACTTAAAATGTCTATTACTTGTAGACAATGTGTTTGATTTGTAAATTGCTGCATGTGTACACATCTGAGTATTATAGCCACACCCTCTAACACTGATGTTTATCTCCTCCCTCCCCTTTTACTTTCGTAACCTAAATCCTTTGTCAAACCCTCTCTTGAAGACTAGAAAAATCTTGAATTAATATATTAGTTTGTGTTGGACTGTCCATTGTTTAGTTGTAGTTGACCCTTTCTCTCTATGGAGTTATGTGTAGTACATTAGCGTATTGTGGATGGCTTGCTGTGGAAATTGCCTTGTAATGCTTCATCTTCACAAGGTAACAGTAGAATGCACTCTATGTCAGCTCAACTATAGACCGACTGCTACATATGACTCTCCCTGTATAATTATTGTACTGAGTGGGCTGGTCATGTATGTTAAATAAAGTGACTCAAATAAGAGGAATTTTCTCACACTGACCAAGCTATCCAACGAGTGTCTTGTTGTTGTTGCATTAGAATCGGCAGTCGCTGGGTGTGGCGGATTCAGAAGGGAACGATACTTGTCAGCTTACAGAAGAACAGGTGGCATTCTGCAGAAGATTCCACGTTTCTCAAGATGAGTTGCCTCTCCCTTCCTGGCTGACGGGAAAGAGATGCTCTATTCTGGACAAAGACAAGCCTCTCACTCTGCGCCGCAATGGACGACTCTACCTCACACAAACGTATGTTTTGGTCAAGATTGCAGGAGGATAAGTTAGCCACATGTATTCCATTGTATCAATGGCTCTTCAGAACTAGTGAAATTGGAAATGTTGGATATGCCAACTTGATATCTTGGAGGATTGTTGCTATTTGTGCTAGCTCAGCAGTTATGTTGTGTTGCCCAAAGTCACGCAACTAGAGCTAACTTGAACATAATAACATCATACATTGTATAATACATACATACATACATACATACTAACGTAGTAAAAATGAATTTACAAAACTACATGTAATAATTGTGGGACTCTTTCTGTGTGTAGTGTAGGTATCCTGATCGCATGATTAGTAATGTGCTGTTGTTTTCATTGGTTGCTAGGTACCTGTGTTTTGAGCGCAACACTAAGCCTGTTGATCCAGATAGGTTCACTGTCTCTCTCAATAATGTTCTGCAAGTGAGTAAGGCCAAGCCGTTTGCAGTTCTCCCTGGCAGTGGGATGTCCATTGAAGTCACTCTCAACTCTGGCACTAAGGTAAGACTAGATATCTATGAGATCATGTGATTGAGTGGAAGTGGCACTAAGATAAGATGAGATATCCATTGAAACATGTGACGGAGTGAGAGTTTGGTATTAGCTAATGCATGTGTGAAAGGGTTGTTGTAGTCATTGTGTGCTCTGTCTGCCCATCTATGTATAAGTGGTCTGCATATCTTGGAGGCAGGAAGACACTTATAAGTATTGGGTTCCATATTTGATTATAAGGTTCGAATCACTAGTCGTAAAATTTGTTGTGTACTCTAATGTTTTGGCTGCTATTCAGCTAAGCCATAAAAAATACAGCAACTGTTAGAAATGATGCTGTAACTAAGGTCATGTACAAACATGTTGGATACTACTAGGAATATCTCAAGCTATGATGCTCTTATGCACCCCAGGAAGTATGTTTGAATGAAAACAAATTTATAACTAGTGATTTGAACTGTATAATTAAATATGTCTATAGCTACCTAGTCAAACAAATATTATCCAATTATTGGATCAACTGTGTAGTATTCAACTATTACTGTCTGTCAGTAGTATTTTCAGAATATTTGTTTGACTTGCTAATTGAATTGAATCTAACTTTGACTGTGCTGTGCACTACCAATAATGTCCCATATAGTCACATGGTAATCATGTAATCCAAAATAACCGTAACAGTCTGGCTTTGCCATGTAATTGAAAGGATAATGGTTGGAAAGATAAAGATTTCAGTGAATAAGTTGTTGTTGTAGTTTTTGTTGTTGTTTTTTTTGCTTTGTATTTTTTGTTTGTTTGTTTTTATTATTATTATTATTTTTTTTGTTTTTTTGTTGTTGTTTTTTGCTTTAGCTCTAATTTCAGTTGTTTCTGACCTTGTTGCTACTATAAAAAACCTTCTTTTTTTTTCCTTTTAGTATTTGTTTTCTGCTATAATCAATCGGGATCAAGCGTACTGCTCCATTCTGGACCAAGGGTTCATCCTGGGACTTCCCTGGGGCACAGAGGTAGGAGACAAGGAAGACAGCATCACCATGAAGGCTGTGGAGAAGAAGGTGAAGAATAAGGAAAAAGAAGAAGAAGAAGATCTGTGATATACAGACAAACTAATACCTAATTCGGATTGCTGTCACATGTTAATGCATTTTAGGCTTTTTTTTTTTAATCAATGTTTCGCATTATAACTCGATTACGTTTCCCTATTCATGCAATGTATTTATCTGTGGTTGTTGCGTTTCAAACAAGTCTAATTTCAGTAATGATGAAGGAAAATCAAATAATTATAATTGTATGATCAAATCATGTGTAGTTCATGACAGCTTATTGCTAGCTCTGTATATTATTATATGGCTTCAAAGTTTTATGTAGGGAGACCGTGTGTCTGTGTTGTGGTTGTGTTCTGCACACAAAGAAGGGGCTTAGCTGAACAGATTATAAATAACATGAAAAGACTTGTTGGTCCAAATCCACATGAATTATTTGCACGGATTGCACGTAAGTGTGAATTTAGTAACTGAATAAAAAAATTATATAGGTCATAGCTAATAATTAATTTGTAAAAAAAGAATGGCCAATTATGCAAGCATACACTAATGCAGCATATAATATAATTATAATGTGTTATATCCAGTTCTATTTTATAAGCTATCTATATAGTTGTGTAACTATGCTGTTGTTTTCTCTATCTTGTACTTTCGTTGTCCATGCAAGAGGTTAAACGCATGCAGGTAAATGTTTCCAGGAGATGCGAGCAGAAATCACAGGCTCAAACTGTCCTTGAATCCAATGGACAAAGTTTGGTATTGCAGTTCATCCTCAGATTAGCTACATATACTCTCCATAGTTTAAGGTCAGTGTTCTACATGCATAATGGAAGTAACTACAAACCAAAGAATGCAACCTTACCTGCATCCAAGTTTGTATGCATGTACTTACTGTCATATATCTCTGTAGCTATACAATGTTAGGGTCTAATTATGTTGATTAGGGAGAATGACAATTAATGAGTGTTTAGCTAGTTTGCCCTTGAAACATTTTTGAAGAGTTGAAGCCTAGCTAGCTATGAGAAATTAAATACAATGTTACAATGCTGTTTATCGAAGACATGTTGTGTTTTTACTCTGTATCTTATTAGCTACAGAATCAAGGACTCCTTCAAATGTCTTCTAAACTTCTATACTTTGGTTTTTAGAACTTTTCCAAACTAGTGCCTCTTAGCTAAGTTTATATAAGAAAAATAATTTAGCTAGTCAGAGCTATAATTAGTAAACTAAAACATCTAAATGGTTTAGTTATAGCTAGTTGAAATGACTGGAAGTGTTAGTTAGTTCTATTAGTTAGCTAGCTATGTAGCTACTATAAAAGTTGAAAAGCATGCACTTACTATATATTTAGTGAGCTAACATGTAGTTGGCTGTATTCAGTTGGATCTAGCTTATATCTTCCTCAGAGTTGTACCTCTTACTCATCACCTCAAACACTTAGGTTGTTCCCAATTCCCACATGTAAATATACTATCACATGTTTTAAGTGTACCCAGAAGTGAGCTATGCAAGCAGGAATATAGCTTTGGTGGCCTAATGAGCTACAACTTCTCACTTTGGACATGGTAGAATTTTAACCATATTAGGGCAGTGCAAAATGTCCTATAAAAGAGTGTCATTCTAAAACATGCTAGTAAAATCTGTCTAGTTTTACATTCAGTGGATGTGTAGACAATCCTGAGCTCATAGGTGAGTTGCCAGTATGAGATTGGGGCGTTTGAGGTCGGTCATTTTGTTGCTAGTCTTTGTAAAAGCTTCAATTGAGAGATTTGCAAACTTGTTTAGTTAAAAGCCCAAGAAACTGCCAAAAATACAATAGCTAATGCTTGTTTCAATTGTTGGTATTAACTACATTACTGCTAGCAAGTACCCGCTACAACGAGGTGCTTTCTTGACTTGCTAACTTTTGCAGATTAGAATTGCAGTAGCATAAGGTATTAAATTTTTATCCATTCACACTCCTGCTCAGTTTCTTTCTGAACCATCTCAGTTTTTCCAAGTCTTCCCTTTAACTCATACATTCCCTTCATAACCTTTGTGTTCTCCTGCTTCTTTGACTTTCTTCTCTCATGATTTATGGCGGATTATGGTGGGCTCTGCAGATGAATAATTTTTACCAATTCAGAGCTAATAAATTATTCATGGATACAGACACCCAGTGCTTATAGAGCAAGAGATGGATAAAGCAAGACCTAGGGAGAAGAAAAAAAAAAGGAAATAAAAGGATAAAATAGGAAAACAACAACAACAACAACAAACAAATAAAAAATAAATAAATGAAAGAGGATAAATGCACTCCAAGAATCTTTAAGCTGTTAAGTCTGGATGGCATTAAGGTAAGTGTGTATGACTCTATGCGAAGTGTAACTGGTTCGAACCGAACATGAAATACTTTTTCCCTAGTCCTTTTCCCCATTCAATTATAGAGCAGACTTATAGAAGGGCACAGGAGGTGAATACAGCAGCTGCAATAGTAGTGCAAGAACAGCAGAATTGTATAATTGCACATGTATGTGTTTACTATAGTAACAAACCACTTCCTTATTACTCATCTTACTCTGTCTAGCAAGTAATACTCCTGAAATGAGGAAGAGAAGGGTGAAAGGTAGTTGGGAGTAGGGGGAAGACAGAATTAGGGCGGTTTGTAGAAGCTTATAAAGAAAAATCACCTTTATTATATGTTGGGATAAGTGAGGATTTAATCTATTGCAGTAGCTAGCTATAATGCAAATAGCTAGCTAGAATATTTCTTTAAAAAATACCAAAATAAAACAATATATTATAATAATTTTATAATGATATTAATAATTATTGTGAATGTACTGGTACAGCTTTCACAACACATTCCTTGGAGGGCAACTGGAATTATGGGATGTGCACTTTCTTTAGTGTTGATGAGTATTCTATGGGAGAAAGATGATGCACAATCTGAGGAAGACAATACTATTGATGAAGATGATGGTGATCAAGTGACCTACGATGAAGTTCAACCCGTCTGGAATTCTAATGACATTGAATTACAGAGTAATTCTGCCTATGGCAAGTTGTCATAGTGAAATTATTTGGAGTGCTAAGGTCAATACTCCTACATCATCCCACCCAACTAAATGTTCTATCATTGTGTCATATTATTATAGTTACACAATATTACTATATCAATAAAACTCTTTCATTACCGTATTCAACTCTTTTAAACATGCTTCACAGCACCTACTCTATCATTATGAATTACAATTGATTACAGTACTTCTTTTCTTGGCAAGACTTTGCTAGCAACCAAAAGGAGCTGTTGCAGTCATAAGACACTGGTTAATCTCCCCAGTTTGCTGTGTTTGTGTAAGTATGTGTGTATATATACAATTTTGACTAAGTGCTAGCTGACCATGCTTCAGCTCAGCTTTGTTACATCTATAAAAAAAATTTCAGTCTCATGTTCATTATCTAGTTAAAAGAGGAAAAACCATGAATCTGAGCAGGACCATGTACCAACCCAAAATAGTCCATGTAATTGTAGCTATCAACTACCTTAAAGTAAAAAATTTAGCTAAATCAAAACTTTTGTTTAATTATGCCTTCCTCTTCTAGTCAGAGATTGTTTAACCTAATATTGTTTAGCTCCTCACCATTATCTTATTGAATGTATCAAAATGGGCCAGTTTGAAATGAGATCTAGTGCGCATAGGGTCAAAGTTTAACAGTGGCCCTTTCAACAGCATAATTAAGTTCAACAATTTTGTTCAAAATAGGTTCTGATCTGTTTCCATTTTTTGTGTGAATACCTAGCTAAATATAATCTAGCTTAATTAATCTATACAGCCATCGACATTACATTCATGTTTCTCGTTTTCTTTGGTACATACTTGCACATACATACACACACACTACAGACAGAGTGGAAAACAATAAGAGGCTATATTATAGCCAACCTGTTCTTATTGTTGTCTCTACTAATAGCATGGAACAGATTGTTGTCTACATAGCATATGATACTATGCTATCTGTATTGGGTGAAACATTATATCTATAATCCAATTGAGAAAATACCATTTTTGTATCATTATGTAGCAAGACCCTTTACTAAATCAAAGTTTTACTACCATTCCAGACTGACAAGACCGAGTCTTTCATAATAATCTAGTGAGGAAATGCCACCATAAATTATGCTTACGCTTGAGGTATTTTATTTACCAACCAGATTGAATGCCAATACACTGCTCAGAAATTTTTATAACTTGAAGTCTTGATTAAAATATAAATAGTCGATAATGTAAAAAATATTATGGTAAGATAATAAAATAATATAATAAATGAGAACTAAGAAATTCTAGGTTGACAATTTCATAGTTCAGTACTTTTATCTGGAGTATTGAGATTCTGATTGTCTGTTGCTTTCTGTAAAATTAGATATAAATGTTTTGTATTTGCAGCTATAGATGGTAATGCATAATAGTTAATACATACCATTTGGACGTGGCGAATTTTCATGGAATAGAACCCAGATGCAGCATTTGAATGTTTAATCTTCCTCATCCAGCAAGCTCGAAATGAATCTTGAACTGACTTGGCAAAAACAACGAAGATGATGAAAATGAAAGTGCCTTGGAATGCAGTAAGTATTGTGTACAGATACACAAGGAAAGTTAGATTCACTTCTTCTACGGCAGCAAGGCCAATGATCCAGGTTACGTTAGGCCCATGATGACTGTCAACGACAAAATTCCCTTGAGCCAAGATAAAACTTCCTGAATTCTTTTTAGCTTGGATTTCTTCTTCATATGGCGGTAAGTAACAATGGCAGCCATTATGAAGAAGGCAATGTTTGCCAGAAATATAGCAATGACTGGAGCAATGAACGCCCAAATGAAATGATAATCTACCGCCAAAAAGCACCTGCAGAAGAACAATAACTGACATAATCACAAGAGCCTATGTAATGACAAATATGAGTATTATACATAAATAAATCCATATTATATATAATATATTGGCATGCAGCTAGCTTACGCAGAATGGTAGCCATATTGTGGCATGTTGAAATATAGGAATCCCATAGGTAGTGTAAGAGCACCCATATATATTAATGGAAGACCGTAACTGATTACAGTGAAAGAGATCAAGTAAGGTGTACTTCTTTTCTCGAAAACCTTGAAGAGAACTATGTAAAGATAAATGCCCTCCATTAGCATCCACATGAAGGAGACCAGGAAGAAGTAGTGGAGGAGGACTGCTATGACCTGACAGTGGATGGGTACGGTGTCATCAGTAGTTCTGTCTACTCCAGCAACAAAGATGATCTGTGATATAGCCAGATTGATGCACAGGTTGCCATGGATATAATTTCTTAAGCTTCGAAGAGACCTGTCAAGATAAATATTTAGGTTATTTTGTGACAAAGAATGTTTAATTATTTCATTAAATTTTACTACACAAAATAGCTACTAAATTAATCTTAATTAGTAGCTACATAATGTTTAATTAATTGTGGAATTCTATAATAGCTTTAAAAATACAGTAATATTTTTGTTTCTTTCTGCCTCGTTTAAGTTAATAGCTAAAGGTTGCGTCAAGTTTTTGACCAACACTCTATTGTTATCTATTCATTAACTATGCAATTTGTAGACTGAGCAAATGTTTGAGATGTATACTTAATACTTCAGAACTGAGGCAATTGTTCATGTCAAAGTGTGTAACAATCACTGACTTTTAAATACCGTTAGACTCATTATGAAAATATAATAGAAACAGATTCAGAGGCTACTTATAAACTACAACTGGTCACTTAACTTAATTGTAAAGTAATATCTGTGCAAGAACTGAGTCTTGTTTCTGATTGGTCAGTGAGATAATGTGACAGAGATAAAAAACAACAACAACTAAGTCCTGCTAGCTATATGAAACATTCCATACTTCCTTTTGTTAATGTGGTATTCTGATCAAATTATATTATAGTCTCATTAAGCCAATGAAACACCTTCAAAGGCTTTTCTGAATTATTTCAGTCATATTGAAGAACATAATAACCATAATAGCCATAATAGTAGAGACCATTATACAAGAGAGCAAAGGTCAATATAATACACTCTCCAGTAGTAAATTTAAATGAAGGAATTTTTTGGACATTCAAATTAATATGAAAAGTGGGGCCGTATAGTTGTATTAATTAGATCACAGATATTTATAACAGAACATTATTTGAACATCATTTGTAATACAATGCTAGCATAGCATATAGCGAATATTACTTACTTAAATGCAATGAATATAGCAACTGTCACTGCCATGGCAATGATAGATATGGACACACCCACATATCCAATGAGACTAAGTGCTAGCCTATGTCTCTGACTGACTTGTATAGGTCTAGCACTGAGCAAAATGCCAAAGTGAGTCAAGTGTGAGCACTCACACACTGTTCTTGAGATGGAGGAGAGTTGGTTGTTCTTTGAGCATCCATATGTAGACCACTGGCCATAATAGAGCAATGAAGAGCTTTGTTTAACAACACAAATCAACAACAACAACAAAAAGGTAATTAGTCACCAGAATAGAGAGCTAAGGTAGACAAAAGTCATAAAAAATAATAGGCTTAATATTAGTCACGATGACAGGTCTCATGTTAATTACTTTCTGATAGCTTCTTTTTAATCCAAGTGTATAGAAATTCTTGACAGCTAAAATATTTAAATATTATTGAGGTCTAACCTAGGGAATATTTCTAGGAAAGCGCAGACTGTGGTTAAAGTGTTGTTTCTCTGAAGACTCTCCTGGAGTGACAATATATCGTTGAGAACAATGTACCGGTATAATTAGAAACTCACAGTCAATGAAGATCCATGATCAAATGATATCCTTACTGGATTTGACAGCGAGATATTAGGAGTGGGACATACACTTCCATAGCAGTTTAAATTAATGCCCACCACGTCTGATATCAACTGATCCCTATATAAAAAAGTACGACATATATGGAATGCATTTCTAAAGTCAGTTAGTTGTGAGCCACAGCAGGAAAAAAATTCATGTTTCTCATCTAGGCAAAATGCATATTTCAATGCATATGGGTGTTACAATTATAAAAAATAGCTGAGAAAACAACGTGGTCACAGAATCTTCTCTTTTCTGCGGGTGTGAGTACAGTTGTTGATCTTTATCCAGTCTGCTATGTATGAGACCATGCGAGTTCTGCTAGGAAACTAGAAGATTCTTCTCTTTGAAGATGTTTTCTTGCCTCAGAAAATAATATTTTACTGATTTGATATGAGTCTCTTTTTCTCATATTACTTCACAAATAGTATGGCGCGTAAATTGCCTGTCCAAAGATGTATCGCCATTCAATTGAAATCGCACGAGAAGTGATTTAACATGGTAATTAAGTGAAATAGTATGAGTAAGTGTGCACGCGTGCAATTCTAGCCTTGGAACTGTACAGTTTGAGTAGATTCTACTTGGAGACAACAGTATACCATTCTTAGCGCAAAAGTTCTACCCGTATTAGACTGAATTTTTTTCAACAAAACGAGCCACCATTGGTTGAAAACCAACTTCCAGAGGAAGCTACTGAAATACAAATATAGTGAGTGAACATTAATACAACTGTAGATACAGTGGAAATGATAAAAAACAAGCTGGGTACTACTACTTATAGTGAGGGTACGGGTAATCTGTGCTATTAGGGATCAATAGCACTGTATAGCACTAGAAAAATAGTACTGGATTTGCGTTGTGTTATATCAATCACATTACTCGTGCAATTAATCCCGAATAGCACAGTTAATCATGCTAGTACTCATACAATACTGTGAAGATAGATGAGGACAAAGACATATTGAGCCAATAACTTACCCCACTAAATCATTTTGTCCCTGAGGCAGTATCTGGGATACATTTCTGTAAACACTGATCATAGCCCGGATGGGACTACCATAATAACCAAATTGTTTGTGTAAGTCTTCAATAGGAAGTGTTGCTGAAATGTAAGGAGGGGACCATCCATAGAAATTGGCAGTAGAGAAGGAAGCAAAAACATCGTTTGTGTATTCCTCTATGGCAATGGCTGAAGTATGAGTTGTGATATGGGATAAGAATAAAAATTAAAAAAATCAAGACAAAATTAATTAATTGTTTTTATCTGTAATATTGACCAATAACGACACAGTAATCTTCCACGCAGTTTTGAAATCTCTTACCTAAACTTTCATTTGTTGAATAGCTAATTGGCTGATTCAGCAAGAAAAGCAGCTGGTCCAGAGATTGCAGTAAAGTAACTCCACCTACTGCATAGTATAAATATTGCTCTGCAACCTTAAAAAAGTACACATATTTCAGTAGCTTATTTCAGGTTGGTAACTTTACAAGACACTTACAACTTCCTGAAATCCAGACTGTTGAATAATTGAATTTCCTATGTCACACGTTATCTGCAAATCATAAATTAATCATAGGGTGTCTTCAAAATTGATGCCATCATTGAATATTATTATAATATAGTCAGATATTATAATTCATAAAAATATTCTTTTATTCATTAATTATATCGGATGAAGCGCCTTCATCAGAATTACTTTCTCCTGCAGACACACTGCTTTATCTGTACTGGTTCATCTTGCTATTGAAACATCCACTTGGTTTAGAGTTAAATGGGTTTTTTTTAATAGTAATTCTTGCAAGGGGAATAGTCTTTCACAGCAGTTAACTTCAGCTTAAATCAAAACATGGCACTGAGACAAGTAAACTTAAAAAACAATTATTTACATCCATAGAAATGACAATTACCTCAAAGTAGCTAGATAGGTAATCCTCAGATGATGAACTATCCAAAAAGTAAGCAAAAAGATATATCTCCAGCAAAAGATTGTTGTAGTAATCATTTAATTGTAACTGATAAAGTAGATCTGAAGAATTCTGTGGATGGAAATGTATTTTAGGATCAATTCATAATACGAAACGCTTCACTTACAATATCTGAAAGGTCTTCATCCAACTCACAGTAAGCCTGTAATGAAATATTATTGTGCTCATGTTGGTTAACTATGTATCGATCATTGTTTCTATAAGTACACATAGCTAACCCAATTACTAGAAAACACAGCAACAAAATTGATAGTAATTGCTAATATTGTGGGATGTATCATGCAACCTTGTGAAATAGTAAGAAATGGCTAGCTGCATGTCAGAGTATGAGAATTTCTTAATGCCGTAAATTCTTTTGTCAGCCTAGAGGGAGATGTGTTTGATTTTGTCATTGTCAGTGACCTGGGTAGATGGAGAAGAGAGAATCACACTAGCAGGCACTTACTGCTTCATTTAATAGTTTATCTAAGGCTGTAGTGTCCAATGGCTGAAGGACATCTTCTACTAATGTATATATGCCAACATAATTGCTGATACATATTTTATTAGTTAATGCTGCATTAGTAATTAGATTGGCTTCATACTCTTCTGAAACATTAGTGCCAAAGGAAAGTGCAAAATTGTGATCAGTTTCATTGCAGTCTTCTTTTATATATCCATTTCTGATATTTGAAGGAGTCCAGTTGGTGTTGCTAAAATGGTTAGGACAAAAAATAAACAAAATAAAGTAAAATGAAGTAATATAGATATATGGCAAAGAGAACTATAGTTTCAATAACAACAAAATATGGCGAAGAGAACTATTAGTTTTTGCACTGAGCATTTATAGTCTCGTAACTGCTGTACAAAAGTTACAATTCAATGTAGTGCTTATTGTTCTAGCTAACTATGGTGGTGACATGGCATTAATTATAATGTCCGAAAGGCAACTGCTTCCTTTTAAAAGTGCACACCAGACTGTTACTTCAAGCTTGACAATATCAATACATTACTTGATACCCACTTTCAAGTGTACTGAAGCAAACTCACTTTAATGAGAGAGTGGAAAAGCTATCGCTGAAAATTGTGTAATTTACTTTATTGCGATATCCATAAACTACCTCCATGTCATCCAGGCCCCACTTATCACGGCTGCGGTCAAAATGCGTATTAGTAACAATCCAACGAAGCTGAAATGAGTTGACTTGTGAGATGTTGCAAAGTTGGAACCTGTATTGGTGACGGTGCATCGTATCGTCGTGGCGACCAGGTGAGATAATTGGCGTGTTGTAGCCACGCCTGCGAACACTTGTGTGAGTATCAGTAGTGTTGAATGAAAGTATTGCTATAGGAATCCATTCTGTGGGATAGGACAGCAGTTGGATGGAAAACTCTATGTCATCGACTAGTTTTAGTCCAGTGGTATTGCAGAAGAATGATGAGCCATGTATGGCAAATGAAATATACCTGCATTCCATAAGTATAATTTTAAAGATTAAATTTCTCTATTCATTGAAACGTTTTCTGCGATTATAAACAATTTCTTTTAGGTCTAGTATTTTGGAGAAGAGGTGAGAGTTGGAGCCAATAGTCATGTGATATGTTGATGTGAACTACTTTTAATCACAAAAGTCCTTCAGTAATTAAAATACAAATTTCTTCCCCCCCATTTTAAATTATTGCATTCTCTCCAGTATCAGTTCAAAGAGATGGGGGGAAATTGGACTATTATGTATTTGTTGCGTGTGTGTGTGTGTGTGTGGTGGGGGAAAGGGGGGGGGTTGGGGAGAGCTATTTCACAGCTGTTAGCACACCACCCACATCAATTATTGTCACCAATATTATTGTTTGAGTTCATATTCATACCACCAGACCAACTCGTAAAACTACTGTTGCTGTCGTTAATACTAGTTGTAGTCATAAACAAATTTTAACCTAAGCTTTGATTTAATTTTGGTCTTCACAAATTATTAAACTTTCTTTGAACATTCTTTTGAATAAAAATATTTTTATTGCTTACATTCTGGTCGAATAATCTGTGCATTGAAGGGTAAATGGCGGTGAGAAATTCTTAGCTGGCCCCTGTACAATGTTGATCGCTGAAGGATATGTTGCACTCCATTCAAAGACTATCCTTCTTGGTTCATAAGCCACTCCCCCACAGAGCCTACAACCATAACCAGTTTGAGGATCACTTAAATAAATGTTTTGGAGTGTACATACAAACAAATAAATTAAAGCTAAATGTAAACAAATAAAGAAGAAATTTTAATTACAATATAATAATTATAGTTAGCTAGATTCTATTTTATTGCTCTATAATAACGGGAGTTAATATGCTGATAAATGCAGAGCATCCAATCATGGACCATTTATGTATTGAATAAATGCATGATTATATTATTCTAATTGGCATCATAGGCTTACTACATGTAATTAGCGAGCGAGCGAAGTGAGTGATACACCATCAGGGGTAGCACAATTGAAAATCAGTGATATTTGTTTGTATGTGGACATACGTATATCATTTTGTACTTTGACAGTCGTGTTTTGTGTTTGATTCGTGGTCTCCTCTTACCATACCTCTATTAAACAGAATCTTTTGGTTTAGAGATTCCATATCATTCAAGACAATTTAATCACTTGCCCCTTTGTATTAGGTTGCTTCTAACAAGACGTACTTAGGTCTTAAAAACTTACTGTTAGATTTAACACTGTTCAGTAATTCTTTAAAGCTTTTAATGTTACGGAGAAAAGTTACTATGGTGGTATTGAGACCCTTTACCAGATGTAATGTCAAAAACTCGGCCATTTATCCAGTAGCTGTGAGTGTTTGTTGTCAAGAGCTAATGATAATTCAGATAGTACGAATGCAATATCAGAGATTACAGAAAATACTAGTACTCCGGAATTTGAGTTAAGAAAATAGTTCTGTATTTGTTAGTACGGTCACAACTGCATGTACTTAAATGGACTGATAAATTCTTTTGAAGTGTTTCATTTGTGCATAGGCTTGCTTCCAATTTGTGCTCAAGCACATCACTAGTATGTTGTACTGGACATGCACATGCCTTGCAACTTTTGAATGTAAGACTACATAGTCATGGACTCTTAACATATTTGGAAAAGAGTTGTACTCTATGGGACATTATATTGTGAACTACCATCAGTATTACAATCTTTTCTGTGCAAACGAATAGTTGAAATATTATCTTGTAATTAAATCTGTGAGAAAATATGGAAAATTTGCATCCTTAAAAAATACAAAGTTCTCATATCGATGTGCTATGTGATCCAAATATCACGAATAGAAATATAGTATATCTTAACTCACGAATCTGTGCTATGAAGTATGCCCAACTGCACGCAGTGACACTCTCCTCCTCCATGCTCCAGTTGTACCGTATCGTACTGTACTGCTGTTACATTCAGTGGGCCAAAATTTTCAAAATTGTAGTCAAAATTTAGTGAAGAAGAATTGAAATCAACCTGAACATGAGAAGAAGATTGAAAGACAGCCGCTCTTGAAGAGAAAGTGGTGGTGTAATTTATCCAGACTCCTGTACTTGTCAATGCATTATCGCCTCCCAGGCAAGCGGAACTGCTCCAGTTGAATGTCATGCCAGAAGGTGGGGCAGTAGCCTCAGCTCTCTTCAAACCATAGAGACAATTTAATACTACTAAATATATTAGAATGCTGTGTTTCCTCATGGCCCTCCAATAAGTTATGTTTAATTAAAAATTCAGAAATAGAACTTAAAGTGAGAAGAGCAGTCCAGCTCAGCTAGAAATGAGCGTAGCTACAACGCTACTCCGTTTCGCTGACACTTACGATCTCCTTCGGGAGGGAGGCCGAACCATTAGTGATTTTTTTTAGTCAGATCGCTACCGGAACTTGCTGCTGTTCAATAACGGAAATTATTGTTTACACTCTTACGTGGTGTTTGGGCTACGTCACAGCCACCAATAACAAGGAAGCGACCCCTGCCAGCTTAACTCTAACAGCTAAAAACAGAATGAAGAAGAAAAAATAAGAAATACGATGATGGTGGTGATGATGATGAAGAAGAAATGGAAGAAGAATAACTGACACATTATCTAAGAAGCTTGTAATATAAAACTCCAGAAGCAGTGCTAGCTACAATCAGTGGCTAGCTACTAAGTTTATTTGGTGTTTTACCATTTTATTTTATTTTTTGTTAAAACACCAATAATGCACTTATTGGATATACACACATATGACTAAAGTGAAAAGTACAGTACACACGTAACTAATTGTTGATACTTTATGTAGGCATAAATAATTTGATGAAATTCTAGAAGAAAAAACAAACATAAAATGCCCTTGCTTTAGAGCATGGTTAGACTAAGTGACACCGTTCAGAATCCATATTGTAGTATTCTTGACTAATTGCTGATCTTGTTTATATTCAACTGTTATATGAACTGGCATACATCGGATCAGAATATCCAAGCAAATGAAAATAGTGTTACCTAAAACATCATGCTAGAAAGATACTTTGAGACAGACACTCCCACATCTTGTTCACAGTGTGATATTCAATATTCCCAGTCTACATATTAAGGTAATATAGAAGATGGTGAGCAAGAAATTGTAAGTGAGGGAAAGATATAAGAGTAAATAAAAGCTTTTTATTGGGGGAATACAGCTAAAGAGACAAGAAGAAGAGTAGTTCGTGGATGTTCAATAACTCAAATTTGATTTATGGCTTTCAAGTATTCCTTTAAACAATTTAATACACCTGAACAACCAAACCTAATTGTAAACAGCTGGAAAAATTTAAAAGTAAAGGGTAGGGCAAAGATATATCGAATTAGAGGAAGAATTGGAAGATGATTTTTTTTAATCGAGAGAAAGTAAGACTGAAGAAGAAATAAAACATGGAAAAATCTCTCTATATAGTGTATATCTAATGTTCCCTCTGAATATTGTCGCTACATTATTGCACCTAGACACCTCTTTAAGAACTCAAATAAAATTATCATCACTTCAAAATGAACCAAGATGAGGAGTTTAAGGAGACGGAAGGAGAAAAAGTCAGAGGTGAAGGATTCAGATGAGGAAGAATTAGAGGAGGAGGAATCAGAGAAAAGAGCCAGAAGAGGAGTCAGAAGAGGAACAATCAGAAGTAAGCACTGTATGTTTGCTTCAATTTCAAAATGAAATTGCGTCCGAAGTTCTACTTAATATTACAATGAACATGCTGTCCTAAGAGATTTGTTAAATTTCCATCACTATTTAGGAAAGTTAACTGCGGCATGATTCAGCACAAACTCCCTCCCACCCTCTCTCTCTGCCCCTCCCTCACTCACTCATGGTTAAGATTAGGTACACAGAGTGTTCACATTCGTTATATGTATCACTTCCTCTCCAATGCAGCTGCAATATTGAATAATCCAGTAAATTTATCCCTTTGCTTAACGAGTGTTCTTAAAAGGAGATGCTGGCAATTTTTTTAAATTACACTTTCACCTTCTGAAGTCACATAGCTGTAGTGTGTATTAACTGAGCTTATTAGCACACTCTCTGATACTTAAGCAGTGATTGAGTTACGTCATTTGAAGATGATCTACATAGCATTGAATAGTGGTCAGCCTAATGACGCAGCTTACAGAGGTCAGAGTGGAGAGACACAGAATGTCAGAAAGTACAATATATCATTCTGTATTTGGTGATATAGTTTTACATATTAATTTCACACTTTCGTCCTTTAGTAATTATCATGCTAGTCTCTTTGCTATTATAATATCCTCTAGGGAATGAAATTTTCTGTAAGAAATGTTAGCACTAAGACCTCAATATGAGACTACCCCACGGCCCATTTAAAGTTGTTGTTTTTAATAGCACGAGTCTTCGATGCTGACGACCATTTTCTGTTGCTGCTTTAAGACTTCAAGCATTAGCAATTGGAAGATTAAAGAATGACCAGTTGTTTAAGTTTATTGCTCTGATCTGCCCTCAGTCCAGAAAAATTAATAGGAACTGTCTTTTTTAGAGTGAGAACATTTCCTGTAGTAGCTAACCACTTCATATGAACTTAGTGCCAAGAGAACCTGATTCATATATTCAATGTGATAAAAACATTAAGGTACACCTAATTAATTTAAAATAGTATTTCTAAATTTAACAAAGCAAAAAATAGTATCCATATTCCTTTCTCTTTTTCTTGGATGTGACACATTTTTTAAAAATTTACTAAAGTAAAAGTATTTGTATATATTGGAAACATGTTGTATAAAACATCATTCAAGATACATTGAAATTCAGATGTCACTTGTAGTAGCAGTTAGTCCACTGTCTTGGTCCTAAAAGAGTAGACAAAATCAATAACACGTAGAGCAACTGCTATATATCATGTAACATCATTGAAGTAAGCTCAAAATCTTGAACTGTATAAGTGGCAATTGAAATTTGAAAAAAAGAAGAAAAAAAAGAAACACTTTGACCATTAACTAATTGTTATGCATCATCTTGTACCAACTTATAGTAAATAAAAATTTGTTTATTATTACCAAGAAAAGGAATGTAATCTATTGCATAAGTATAAATGGTACCTAATTTTTACAATGTGTATTTTCTAATTTAAAATGTGCATGCATGACTCAAGTATTGTATAAAATAATCCTGTATTAATTTTTATGATGAATGTCTTGAGGCCTTCCCTCTAACTTGCTTCATCATAGGTACATCTTTCTTACCATTTTATTTTGGCTCGATGTCTGCTGTAAATTCATTGAGATTGTTCTGAAAGATTTTCTTGTCCAGCACTTCTTGAATACATTTTGAACAGAATCGGCAAAGACAATGAAGAGGATGAAAATAAAGAGACCTTGAAAAGCCACCAGAATAGTGTGTATGTACACGAGAAATAAAAGATTTTCTTCCACTACTACTAGTAAACCTGCTGTCCATGTCAAGCCCATGACTACTGTGAGAGAGATTGTTCCTTTCAGCCAATATATTACTGAATGCAAAGTATTTTGCATCTGTGGTGATTTCTTCTTGTGGAGCCATATTTTGCATATGGTTGCAACAAAGATAGTAATGTTTGTTACAAAAATTGCAATTACAGGAGCACTAAACATCCATATGAAATGAGATTCAGTCTTTAGGAAGCACCTAGTCACACCGATCAATGTTATATAATAGAGCTCATAATTGTTCCAATTAACTCACGCCTTGCTGTAGCCATATTGTGTCTCTCTGAAGTATGCATAGTTCAATGGAAGAGGCAAAGTTACCATGTACAATAAGGGTGCACCATAGCTTAGAGCAGTGAACCCTGCAATGTAAGGTTTCTTTTGGTCTTCAAACACTTTCATTAGTTTCACATAAAGGAAAACTCCCTCCATTAGCATCCACATGAAAGTCACGAGGAAGAAGTAGTGGAGCAAGATGGCTACAATTTGGCAGTGAATGGGTACAGTATCATCACCTGTCCTACCTACTCCCACAACAAATAAGACTTGAGACACGGCCAAGTTAATGATAAGGTGGATATGGATATAGTTTCTCAGAGTGTGTAGAGACCTGGAAAGAAAATGAATGCATGAACAAACAAAGGATATCTGTATGTTACGTACTTGAATACAATGAAAATGAATGCAGCTGCACCCATGGCAACCAGAGAAACTGCCACACCTACATATCCTATAATTCTCAGAGCCAGGCTGTTTACTTTATCTACAGGGACTGGTTTGGCACTCAGCAAGATTCCGAAATGAGTGAGATGAGTGCATTCACAAACAGTAGCCATGCTAGAGGAGAGCTGTTGGTTCCTTGTGCAACCATTTGTGGACCACTTACCAATAACTACTCCATTTTGTCTGTGGATATTAAAGGTAAAATCCATTATAAAAATTAAAATGAAGATATATGATTTGCTAATAGAGTTATGAGATCATTAATTTTGGAATCAGCAATAATGAGATAAAATTGCACAGTTTCATATGTTGTTCAATTACAATTAATGTGTTACTAAGTATTTATTAATCAACATTTATGTATTTTGCACCTTAATTTTTGAGGTATATCCAGAAATACACAGAGGGTAGTCAAGGAATCCTCTTCGTTTAAAGTATTCTAACACATATACATAGAGTAATATTGGTTATGATTAGAATTGCCTTAGCAAAGTTGTATTGTTCTTGTTGTCATACCACAAGTGTTGCTGTGTGCTCAAATGTTATTGTAACTGGCAGATTAAGAACAATAGTGCTGGTGGGACAAGCACTATTGTTGCATCGTAGGGATATTCCAATTACATCAGATACCAGTTCAGATCTAGGAATGAAAAATAATTGACTTAAAATTTAATTGGTTCATTGGCAAAAACAAACAAACAAACAAACAAAAACAAAACAAAAAAACAAAAAACAAAATCTATCTAAAATTTGCCTTCCAGCTATTTTTTTAGATTTGATATTTCCTATGGGCAACTTGGAATGTTCAATCACTATATACTAATAGAGATTAAGGCTTATCATCATACTTCTATAGCATTTCTTCCCCGCATTTTACTTGAAGTACCTACCCATTCTCAGATGTCAGTCTTTTATAAGGCAGAATGTGTGCTATTCCTCTGAATATACTAGTAATTATAGTGATGGTATCGTTGACGGCAAATTCCTGAAGTTCATTGATTGGTAAGGTGGTGCTGATGAAAGGCGGAATCCAGCCTTGTATAGTTGAAGTGTTCAAAATGACAAGGGCTTCTCCAGCATTGACATTTTCAATATCAATACCTGCAAAATACAATTGATTCAATCAATCCAATTAGTCAATTTTGACCCTTACCTATTGCAGCATTTATAGAGTACTGTTGAAGACTTTCCGTACAGATTATCACAAAACTCTCTAGTAGATTTAACAACTGTGTTCCTAACAAGGCAGCAAATGTTGTATTAATAGAAGTCTATGAAATGAGACATCATAGTTACAATAATTATATATTCACAATTCTGAAAATAGAAACTTACTAAATTTAAAGACCTGGTTTGTTCAATAATTTCATACTCGATGCTTACTACAGTCTGAAGACAAATACCAAGAGTCAAAGACATCCCAACATTTTTACACACACAATGCATAATGTTTGAAATGGACATTACTATGTGATTAATTGATGATGCAGAGATTGTATTCTGGTTGTATGTGCAATAATTTATACAAGATCATTTCAGATTGTATTATATATAAGATTGCTTGTACAATACAAGAGAGTAAATTTCCTCAAATTATTCATGCACTTAATTACTAAGTATCTTTACCCACTGTGATTTTATTTTACAGCACTACAAATTGAATAGTGAATGTGATGTGAGTATACATATTCAAAATGAAGCACCACAGGTGTAAACCCTCAGCGCTTCTATACACTAGCTAGCTATAACAAAGTCATATCTGACCAAAAGAATATTTTATTGTTATTCTAATCAGAATCAGTTATCACTATAGCTAGCTCTCAAGTAAAAAAAAAAGGTTGATGTAAAGGTTGTCATCATAACAGAAGCTAAACAGGTCAGAGACACTCACTGATACATATTTTCAATGCAGAACTCACTCGGTTAACTTCCAAGTATAAAGCAAATTATAGAGAGCAGCAAAAAATTATTATTTGCTCATGTGATTACTACATGAGCATAGGGTGTTACCCACAAAAGCGTGTTTCTACACATAGCTCATAACTTTGTGGTTTCTCAAAATCAGCCCCAAAAGAGCACAATAAAAGGTCTTTCATCGTCGTTTTGAGTAACTTCATACCAATTGTCAGTATCTCCAAAGCGCAACAGACAGACAGAGAAATAATTAGACAGACAGGATGATTATTATAACCCTCTCATGCATACACACTGTGGGTTACCAATATATCTCTCAGTGATCTATGCTGGTAATAATATAATAATTGCTTACCTTTAAAATGTCTTGGCTACAATTATTACTATTTATGACTCCATTAATAATATTTTCCAGCAGTATCAAATTCTCAAGAGGGTCTTGACTTAATAAATTCTGGAAAGTTACATAAAAATGCCTGTACATAACTCTACAACAACATTGAGCATCAAACACTTACAGGATTGATGGGACTATTTCCTGTACAGTTTACCTGAAAAATGTTTTGATAAATATTCATCAAAAGTGCATATGTGTATTTTGTAGTTAAATAAGTGTTTCATTTTTATTTATGCCTTCCTGGGATACAGCATTGTTATGTTAAAGTGTATGCCTACTGCATGCCTTGACCAGCCTTATAGTCTAAAGCTTACCACTTCAGCTAGTTGTCCTATAAATGACGGGCTCCTGTCATTATTGATGAGATCAGTTGTTAGTAGTGTGGAACAGTTCCCAGTGGGTTGTAGCTTAATGATGTTAGTCACTGCAGCATAGCTGGTTACCTGCATACGCCCATTATTACCAAAATACAATGCAGATGAAGAAATGTTGCATGTCACGCTGCACGGAAAGAACTCTCCGTTTCGGATGTTAAAGTCATTCCAATTGTCAACACTGCATGAATGGATTATATATATAATGTATATATATATACTGGTAATAATTATAGCAGTCACTGATTTGTACAGTAATATAATTACTACACTGTGAATCTTACAATTAAGAACTTATGTTTGCGTGGCTTGACTTTCACTCTAATAACCTTACTTCAACATGCTTCCATTGAAGTCGTCTTGAAAGAGGGTGTAGTTGTTATTTCCAGTAGTTAGTATTGCTTCAATATCATCAAGTGTCCAGATATCTGGTTTATCAGGTAGTGAAGTGCTGGATGCTAGCCAGCGTAGACGAATGGACTCCGCGGTGTCAAAGTTGCAAATTTCGAGATAATGACGAACTGGAGTTATTTCTGCAGTGTTTAGCATTCTAATGTTAGGGATGACATATCCTCTTCTAGTTGTAGTTTCCATGTTGTTTTTATTAATAAGAGTGAGTTCAAGAGGAATCCATTCACTCATATTGTCTTGAAAGTTTATTGCTACCTCAATATCTTCATCACTCTCCAGAGATTTGTTATTAAACCGAAATGGAGACTGAATTGTGAATGATATGAGACTAAACATATATACAATAATATAAAATACTTATTACATGAGTCAGAGTGTAGTATGGTGAAATATTTCACAAGTAGGCTATTTTATTTCACTCACCACTGGCTCATGAAAGTATACATCCTGAGAGTGAAATATCTTGCCATACCACTCCAATGAGTGTAATAAGTTGTTTATTCTACACTAGATATCTTCACTGCTGTAGTTTATACTAGGACAGGGTAACTCACCTGATATAAAAGTTGACTTGTATAGGTCTCCTTACACACACACACACACACCTGATATCTTAGTAGCTGCTCTAACATGGTTGGGTAAGCTATATGAGAGGAGGGTAGCTGTAAAAACCCAGAAAAGTGGTAAGCTAAGCTGGTTGCTATAACTTCTAGAGTAATTAACTTGGCAATAAAGTGTGAAACAACACTGTGAGTTAGTTGATGCATGGGTCACATCGCTAAAAATAACATTGTGAAGATATCTAGGGTGAAATATAATATATATATATATATAATATAGATTATATAATACATAAATATATACATGAGTCAGAGTGTGATATGGAGAAATTTTCATGAGCAGGCTAATTTATTTCCACAAGCCAGAAGCAGTGAAATAGAAGCGTGACAGTGACATATCTAGCCATATTACACATTGAAGAGTGCTAGATATCTTCACTAAAATAGTTGGTACTAGGGACTCTTGGTGTAAAGTCGGCTATGAAAATCTCTCAAGGGGCTTTTCACACCCCCGGCTGATATTTTAGAAGCTGCTCTGACATGATAGGGTATTTTTCACTAGAGGAAGGTAGCGGTAAATATACAGAAAACTCGTAATCAAGGCCAGTTTGTATAACTAAAACTACTTGGTAATGAGCGTCAGATGAGATAAACAGATAACTGAGTAATCTCACCACATACCTAAAATAACATTGTGAAAATATCCAGCGTGGAATAAATATTATATATATTACATTATATATATAATTATTATTATAGTTATACGTATAATAACTTACATCCATTGTTGAAAAAATGAAGCATACTGATTATTGCTTCTATTCCTATCCATTTTAGCTTAGCTATAGTTTATGTCACGTAATGTATTATAAATAGTCATGATGTCGTAAAAATCATTTGTTTTCTCCAATATAGAGGAAATTATTATTTAACTTACAGCCGAATCGAATTGACATCACAGGAAAAGCTAAAAGGAGGCAGCTTGTCTGTTATGGTGTATGTTGTGATATTACTGATTATGTCAGGAGGACTCCACTTGAACACCTGACCTCTGGGCTCATAGGCTGTGCTACTGCAGAGACTATCAACATATAAGCATGCATATATTATATACACACACACACATAAATGCATGCATGCTTTCATACATACATACATATATACATACATACATGCACACACACATATATACATATATACATACATACATACATACATACATACATACATACACACACATACATACATACATACATACATTTTCTTAGTTCTGGATATAAAAATAAATGGATATACTATTAGTCACCTGACAATAGTAGCAACAGTAGATTGTTTAGACAACTGTAAAAGGCATGTGTTTTTAAAATCCAAGTCAATACAGTGGCAGTTACCTCCGCCATGTTCTGGCTGAACAGCTGTGTAGAGGATTTGTGTAATATTAACTGACTGATGGTTTGGATGACTGTATGTAAAAATCGGCAACGTCTGATTGTAATTAATCCAGTAGTCACCGTGATATTTATTGTACTCATTTGATGCACTATAGTAAGAAACTGTGTAGTTTAACCAAAACCCAGTGCTCAACAAAGCCTTTGCTCCCTCTGGGCAGTCCATGTGAATCCAGTGAACACATAAATTAGGATAAATGGTGCCTTCATTATTTGGTCTTGGTTGGGCATCTATAATAGTTTATGAAAGTATTACATAAATTTTTGTAGTCAGTCTTAATGCCATTATGGTGGGTTGAGACGTAAAGATAGCTATTTAAATAAGGTATTGTTAAATTTGAAAACTGGAAGATACATAATTAGGAACTTTGAATGGTAATCATTTTCAGTGTTACTGTACAAGTGAAAGAACTGTTAGCTATATGATTGGTGTGTCTCCATGGTCACCAATATTGCCAAGTTTAATATAGCATTTTCAATTCTTCATTAAGTATGGCAGTTTGTGCCTAGGCAGTTAGACATAATAAGTCAAATAGTACTATGTTAGAAGGGTGAACTCAAACCCATGGAACTCTAATTTTCTTTTATGTATCAATACTCACAGTATGTCATTTTTATGAGTCACTATATTGACATATTACATGTATTCTGTGTACATTTGTAGTCCTCTATGGTAATGACTCCTCCCATATGCATTGACTGATTTATATAATGCTATCCTAATCCATTTCCATTCATCCATAGTCTTATTTTTATGTATTTCATTCAAGACACCCAAACCTTATTCATGCACACATTTCATTCCCAAGTTCATCCCTAGTTTCAAGACAGGAGTGTGGTATTCATAGCATGCCTTCTTCTCTGGTGGCTCAGATACTCCTGACACTGATTGAAGACCAAAATTTATTACACACATATCCACTCTCTCTTTATTAATAGCTAGCTATTTTCCACATTGTCAATGCTAATGAAAAGAAACTGAATTGAACAAATACATATTTCATTATTTCTGCTGTTTACAAATTAGAAACATTGCGTAACTTTATTGATATAACAAAATTTGTTTATGAAGACCCGAACACCGGTATTTATAACACCATATGTTAGTCATTGATTCTTTTTAATGCCACCCAAACCACTAACCTTGAATTTGAATGTTAATACCATGACTGCTGTATGGAAATGGTATTTTGGTGCTGTTCTCAAAAATAATAAGGATAACACAGTTAACACTGTGATTATTGTACACTCTGCTCACATTAGAGAGATGTAACCTAGAAGCTTTTGAGCTTATCATAGATTTATTTACAATAATATTATCATTAGAGGTTGCTAGTGCAATATTCAGCATCCACAATATGTTCCTGATAGACACCCTACCAATAATAGAAGCTTCAAATGAAATATCTCCACCTTCTTCTATCATAGTAGGGGAGAGGGCTCGAAAATGGATATCTATTTAACGAAAATATTATTAAAGATCACATTACTGGTCATGATCATCAGAATCATCCAGTTTAAACTGGAGTACATAATGCTATCATAATAATAACTCACCATATGTGTTAAAAAAAATTGAATTACTGGTTTCAATATTATTGTTTATGAGGGGACTTATGCACCGAATATTGGTGTTGTTCACAAGTGTAGCATTGATATCTGCAGTAGCAGGAAACTGTCTATCTCCCTGTGATGCAGAGAGAAGATATATGCCAGCTTCTTCATACTCTGAATATTGGTTCATTTCAATTATAGTGCCATTGATCTCCCACTTAGTCATTATGGAGGAACCGGTACAGATGTACTTTTTCGTACTTCCCACTTGAACTGGAGGAGTGGGACCAGTTAAACTTATATCTAATATTATAATGATAAGAAAACAGCAGTAAAGATGATGACTAAGACAATTAAGAACTTATGTCAGCAACTGCTGTGCAACATATGAACTTGGAACAATCTGGAATTGAGGTTTCAAATTCAGAAATCAGAGGTTGAATGCTTTAGGAGGGGAGAAGCATTGTAATGAGCAAGCAGAAACTTTGCTTAGTAGAGGTTATTTAGTCATCATTAGATAGAGTTCACTATCAGATGCTCCATTGTACATTATTGTTAAAGAAATGGAGTAAGGATGTTGTAGTTCATGTTCTCCTATGTGCTCTGTGGTGTAAATGGACACCAATATTAATTAATTGTTCAAGTTTCCACCCATATTTTGACTCTGATGTACTTCCCATGTCCTTCCTCAGTAATTATTCAATTATCTATTCTTTTATTTATCAATTTTATCATTATTTACTTTACACTTATCAATTATGTAATTATTTAATTAACTAGTTTATTTATGTTTGTTTTTCTCATGCACCCTTATTCATTTGTGATAGCTGGTTTTCTACATATTGGTTGGCTAAGTATCATTCTAGGAGTTTTTGCTGTATAGGACACTATATAACTGAACCAAGAATTAACCTCTCTCGGGCTCAGGGAAGAACTCCTGGTGGCAGCGACCTGCCTAGAACTGATTAATCTCGATTATGGGGAACTTATTCTAGCCTTCCTTAGCCAGAAGGTCAAGAAGCTCCTGGGAACTCTTATCTCCCACATACTCTCTAGTTTAGTATCACAACGTTAGTAATTGTGTGCAAGCAATGCACAATTCATACTAGCATGGCTTCGTCCCAAACTATAACATTTTTGCTGTTACGCTTAATAAAGCACTATTCATATGCTATCAAGAAACAATTGAAAAAGTGCTGTTAAGAAATTTAAGTTAATTCTGGGAACAGAGGTTGGTTTTGTAACTGATGACTTCAACAAGATTTAAATAAGCTTCTACCTTACCTGTTTTGTCTATCCCATTGGTACCCTTATTCCTGTAACTGCTAGCTAATGATTCAGACCAGGTAACTCACAGCATGGAGTGCATACTGGTACTACTGAGATTCTTATACATGTTTTTACCTTGCATCCTCTCCAAGGCATGTAGTTAGAAGTCCCAATAAAAGAAACAAAACCATCATAGTTCTCATCTTTATCAGTAGCTACTGTGATTATCAGCATTACTTAATGGTGACAGCTTATGCTTAAATAGCCTTTTTAAGGACTTGTGCTAGTACTACTGGTAGTATGAATTGATCATTTTTGGTAAAATTTACAATCAAGTGATTGCGATGTGATCATTGTATCGATGTGATCATTGTATTACTCCCTTGCTGTTTCCCACTGTGAAGTGATCAATAGCAATAAAAAGTTGGTTGCCGCTGAACTTTGTTGCACGCACAGACGCATTGGTACACACACGTAGTCGCAGGCCAGACCCTTTACAGCAATTAGGTAAAGGGTCTGGCTTGTGAGACTAACAGCGAGCGAAGCTGACTCACTAATGACTTGGCCGTATCCAGATCTTCACGGTAGCTCTAGGCGAGTGTGTACCAGTTTGTGTCGAACGTGCGTGTCTTCGTTGAATTATTTGCAACCGGCGTGAGACATTGACCTTACAACACGCACGTGTGTATTCATGAATAAGGAATGAACTGATCGAAACTGATAAATCATCGTCATTACCTGAATGGGAAAAACTTCTGAAACAAATAAAACAAAACAAAAAAAACGACCTTAGTAAGGCCGTTTTTTTTCTTTTCTCCTACCTGGATTGAACCTGCAAACCTGCCAGTCATAAATTTTAAGGCCCCCCATAATTTGAGGACCCCCATACTTCAGGTGTCACACAATAGTTCTTCCTGTGTAAGCCACATTTTTAAGTTCCTCTAAGGGGTAACACTGGGAGGCCCAAATTAACGCTGGGAGGCCCAAGAATGGGTGGGGGGGGGGGGGGGGGGGGGGGGGGGGGCATTTTATCCTAAAATGGGGGGGGGCCTAATTTACCAGTAGAATGGGCCTGGGGGGGCCCCTATTATTAGTGGGGCCTACATTTACATAACACCTGCTGGAATGGGCACTCAAACCATTTAACCACAGGGACCTAACAATTTATTTTAGCTTGAAGTGCCTTACTAACCTATTGTATCCATATAAAAAAAAACTTAACACTGAGTCACTGAACTGAGTTGGCAAAGAATCTTCATCTACCTGTGCTAACCACAATCGGTATAAGAGGGGCAGTAACTAACCATTATGGGGACTTAGAGGCAGTAACTAACCATAATGGGCATTTAGAGGCAGTAGTTAACCATTATGAGTATAAGAGAGGCAGCAGCTAACCATTATGTATATAAAAAAGGCAAAGAAGCAGGAGAATGCAAGGCTCAATAAAAATAGAAGCAGGTTAGAAAAAGCTGACTGATATAGCTAACCAGTTCAAAGAAGAAGTGAAAGAAAATACACAGAAAGGATGGATACTAGTATCAGGAGAGGTAGACAGATGAGGAGAATTCCAGAATTCAAAATTCAAATTCAAAAGAGAGTAAGAAAAACAGGACCGGGATGGCCGAGTAAAAAAAAGAAGAGAGAAACCTCATGTAGCCAGACCCTTTACCGCGTAGCCGGTAAAGGGTGGTAAAGGGTCTGGCTACGTGAGACTAAGGGAAACCATGGAAAAAAACTACCATATGCTACTGCATTCCTAATATGCACAAGTTAGTAAGTCAGGCGCCACCTATGTGGCGGGGTGCTTGATAGTCAGAGTAAATATTTGTTATAGGTATGCATAAGATCCATCGTTACAATAATTCTGTGGTTTCTGGTGGTACCACTCTGAGACGCTCAATCTATACTCGGGCTATAATAACTGATGAACAATTCTTGCCTATTTTCAATTTGATTGTGAATTCTCTATGAACGAGCCAATAAACTCTATTTCGCAAAACTATCAACTTGGCCTCACCCATAGAAAAGGTATATGCCTATCGCCTCTTAAAAATCAAGCAATCTCGTTGTGAACTATAAGCCTAGCTGAGACCCAAATAGCTCTCAGTTTAGTGTTCTACTGTAAATGCTACGCCCTCTCATACATCTTGTAGTTAGCTATATTGGCTTGCTGCCAACTAGCAGTTATGGTTGGCTGCAAATTCCTCTGTAATTTTATCACTGCGATACCTCCAGCACTATCTACAGCATCTAATGAATTTTTAAGCATCTGATATCTGCTAAATAGTCAAGTAAATTGTTTTCTAGAAATCTTTCCAGTTAAGTTACCTGAAGTCATATGAATAACATATCTTAGAAGCCTAACTATACAGCAAGTAATAGTATCTGGTGGACAATCCGGACAAATTTCAATTAATTAGTGTTACTTATATTATGTTTTTGATAGCTTTAGGGCCTTTTCTCTTTTAATGATATTATGTATAGCATCAAAGGGACCAAATTTCCCCCATCTAAGGCTTCCCTCTGCTAGACCAAACAGTTTTTAATGGATTGTCTAAGTAACCACTAATAATGCCAAATATGTACTGAAACCTGAGCTGGAACTCGTAGAGTAGCAGATCGGAAATCAATTAATCAGTTGTGTTACAACTACGATTGCCGAATACTTACTGAAAAACCTGAGCTGGAACTCGTAGTAGACCAGCGGAACTCAATTAACGAGTTGTGTTACACAACTACGCGCGTGAGCGAGTAATAACTGCCTATGAAAGGAGGGCTAAATTGCTTTCCTGCATTTCTTTCACTAGTCTCTATTGAAATGTGGAGTAATTTGATAATTTTGAGTCTTGCGTTAGTTTTTGTGAGTTGTACTGATTTATATAGAGAAATAAGCCCAACACTATGCGTTACCTTCAAAGATGGATTTAGTCCTCGTTACGTTTCAGTGTCCTACAACGACAGCGGGAAAGAACCCCAAGCAGAAAAAGCTGCTGTCAAGATCTTTCCAAAGGGAGAAAGTCACACTTGCCAAAGTCTGGACTTCTCAATATCTACTAATCAATCTCAGTTCATCCTCTTATTGGAAATCGATGATAGGAGAAAGTTTCAATTTTCAGAAATAAAAATAACACTTATTATAGGACCTACAACTGTGTGTATGTCAGAAGAGTAAGTTATAAGCATGGTACAGTTAACTATTGTTAGTTTAACCACTAGGTTATAGCTATAATGCTTAGCAGCAAATGACAGGTAGTGGAATATGCTCTCAAAACCAATACACCATTAGATTGCTTTTAACAACAAAAAGTACTTCAAACAAAATGGGACATGTAAGCATTGAAGCAAAGTTTACTAACTGTATTTCTCAATTAAGGCTAATGAAACATGTTTTCTAGGTATTTACTATGATTCAAACACATCAAACATTCATATATATTGAGTTATTACATAGAACATAATTAAACACACCACCATAAAAACTGAAGCCACGATTTATCTCCTTTCTCTCATAATTGTCTCTATGGTAGAGCATGTTTACTTAATAAGAAATCAGTTTTCTTTGCAAGTGCATCACTGGCTCGTATTAAGAGAGTGTTATATGACAGTGAGACTGAAGCATCAGACCAAACTAGAAGTCAGTCTTCTCCATTTGTTATGGCAAAAGGTTGGAATGTAATATGGCCAGTGAAGCGTATTATAGGTAAAGTAGTGAATATGTGGAAAGAGAGAATTCTTGGAAATTGGTGGAATGTGCCAAGAAACAATAAATCACAGCAAAAAAATGCACAAGAATACCTAGAAGAATAATTTCCCAAGAAATAGTTTATACCTATTATTAGGAATTGATTTTTTTATGCAGGTTGCCATGGAGAAGGCAGCACCTATGACTTGCAGTGGTCATCAATTAAATATGGTTCCTAATTTCTTACTCTGAAAGTGACAAAAACAATCTGAAACCTGATAGAAAATTTTTGTCCACATAAAGTGCATATCTAAACTTTTTTTATCTTTAAGAAAATTTTTGATAGCAGAGCTTATATAAAGTTTTGTGTGAAGAGCTACTAGCTAATGCATACTGAATAAGGGACACTGAAGTATCTAGTACCTTGAGGCTAAGAATACTTAAAATAATGTCAGCAATAATAGTTATTGCTTGGCAAATATCGAGTATTGTGTTGTCATGGAACAATGACAAAAGTCTAGCTATATACAAAAATTGTCAGATTATCACCAGTGTTTTTACTACCAGCAAATGTGACAATCTCTCTGAATCAAATAGCACAGCAAACTAGTTTCACACACATACTTCAAAACCAATTAGTACTAGTGAAGGCAATACTGTAGGCAATATAGTATGTATGCCTCCTTTACCTACTTGTGTTAGTCTTTTGGTGTAAGTGTCAATAATCTGTCATAAATAGCAACTTCTGAATTGCAGACATTTATCACAACTGAATATTGGCACATCTCTAAAGTTATTTATGATCACTGTCAGCAGTTTCAGTATAGATGCATTACTCCATGCATCTATCAAAAACTTAAGCAAATACTGTCTTGTTGTTCATTCTGCTATCATGAATTATCATCAGATAACACAACATTCTATTTTTGTTATTACACTTTTCCCTATCCACATGACCCATCTGTCCAATTGGCGAGCTTAATCATTTCTCCTGTAGATAAGCATGCTCATTGGCTTTCAAACTGATTAAAGCATTTGTATTTTTTTTTTGTCAGAATGGAAAACAATTTTTATGGAGGTGATTCTAAAACTACACAAGTACCTGTGGAAGTGAACTACAGCATTTTTAATGATTTAGTGGCTAGCAATTGTACGTATAGAGAAGAAAAAGGTACAATACCAGCTTGTGAAGATGTACGCTCCATGTAAGTGATTTGCTATAGCTATCCAGATTCATTACTCTATGTACCATCAATGGTTTTATAATTCTGTTAAATTGATCCTACCTGCCATGCAACATCATGTTTGCTATGGTTACTGCTAATTTGAACTTGTTTGTACATGCATTAATATAAATCATTTAATATGCTCCATTTGTCTTGTAAAATAATTATGTTAACTTACCCCATAGCTAATGTGTAGACTAAAAGAACAAATATTCATTTGAAGATATGAGCTACTTTTGATGACACTCCAATCCTAACATTGAAACTAATAAAAATCAGACTAAGCTCCTTTACCATCACCAAGCTTGACTACTGAGGAGCCGTTTTGAATATTGCAACCCTTCTCTTGCTGTATTTAGAATGAAGGCTAATGCATTATTTTAGAGGTAAAACTAATTTGTAAAGAAACGCTACCACAATACCTGCACAAAAAAACAATACAGCTAATTGTGTTGAATTATTATTTTAAATCAATGGAATAATTTATTGCACATAATTTTTGGCATCAAATTGCAGACATTGTTGTTGTTTTTTATTTCTGAAAATGACTTAATTTGCTGCAATAAACACACCTCACCCAAATATTAGTTTTAGCATTACATAATATTAGTTATTTATACCTTCAGTCACTGCTGGTAATTCATCTTATATTTTGCTCACTATTCTTTCATATTAGTGAAATTTCTTTCTCTATACTCTTCAATGGAACTGGAATAGATTATGATACAATGTTTGAGGAAGGAGTTATATTTTCTGTGCGTAATTCATCCAGCGAAAGCGAGTGGATATCTCTGGTATATATTTACTTCAACAATGATACTCAAATTGACTGTCTGAATGATACATACAATTTTGATATCGGAGAATTTGACAGTTTGGAAATGATACCAGTATGCATTGGTGATACTTACCGGGACGTCACTGTTAGTATTCCAATAGACTTCACTAGGATTCAGTTTCGGTGGTCTCAAATGAACTTTAGTGAACTTCTTCTTATGAACTCTGGTGATGGCTGCGGTAGTGCATCTGGTTCTGGTGAAAATAAGGCTAATATCCAAACAGAGTTAAATATATGGAATTTAGACAATGTTACTATTACATATTTCATGAATGTGAATGCAAAGTTATATTGGTAAGTGATAGCTATAGTCCATAGCTTGCATATAATATTATGCATTCTGTAGTGATATAAATAACTTAATTTTTAATATTTAGCATATTGTCCTTATTTAAAGGGAGAAATACAAAATGAAATTTTTTTTCAATTGTATTATGAATTTTAGCCCCACTATTGCGGCAAGAAGCATGAATTTTTCTCTTTCATGTGGCAATGAAAAGCCAGTGGAATATTATACCTTTAAAGACAATGACCACTGTGCAGATGATAGGGAAGTATTTCCGGATTTATTTTTTAATGAAGTGAATCAAAATATGTCCGTACCGATCACATCAAGTCGTCTTGCTGAAACTTCTTGGTATAACCTTACATTCTGTCATGAGGAGGTGAGTTATTCTGACCACTTCCATTTGTAGTTCATCCACCATGGGTATGAGGTGCATGAGATATAAATAAACATAAATGTTTCTGTAAAGTTTCTTTTTTCAGTTAAACTTTTCAGTTTCATGTTTATTTTTAACTAATCGCATAGCATATAGGTTTCACATTAGAGGCAATTGATTAATCAAGGAAGTATATTGAATTAATTAATATTTTATGTGCAATAGAATTCAAATAATTTCATGCCTGAGACTTCCACAGAAGTACCAACTACTGAAAATCCCACACCAGTTATACTTGAGGATCCTAAAGAAGTAGTGGCAGATTTGTTAGAAATATCAAGCATGAAGAATGATGTGGATGCATCTAAAGTTGCAAGAAAGTTGGTGTCAGTAATATCTATAGAAAGCACCATCAAAGGAGACTTTGACCCTACATTTGTAAAAGTATGTGTGTATTTGAGTAATCACTCAATATAATGTCTTTACTCAGCCAAATTATTATGATAATAGAATATTACTGCCATTGGTAGAAATCTAGATCGAGCATCACAAAATTCAGTGAGTTTGAAGGTTGTCGTATTCTAATAGTAAGGTGATATTATTGTTGTCATATTTAAAAAATGCTTTATACACACACTTTGAAAGACTCCACAAATTATAAATTTTGACAGAAAATATTTTTTGCAACAAAAAATGAAGTCACCATTAGTCTTTCGAATCTTGTGGAATGGACAATAGAATCTGGCTGATGTATATAAAAGAGAATTACTATCATTGATTCTCTTATTATTAATAATTATTTAAGTGCATGTGAAATGTCTTAGGGTTATAATAAATTGAACCGTGTTTTGTAATGTTAGGAAATGTCTGAGTCTTTTGATGTCGGTGTCACATACTTACAAGTGATAGAGACACTGCTATTTAATTACTTTCTTCCGAATACAAGTATTCGCACCAAAAATACTGGTAATGATCATCAATATTTAAGAGTTTAAATTTAATGTGGTACTTTCACGATTATTGTTAATTTTCTTATGTGTGCAGAACTACATAAAGAAAAAGTAAACGCCTCCAAAATTGATCAGAAATTAAAGCTAGAATTTGGTAATTCAGCATCTAATGGACCACCGATTTCAGTCTCGTTACCCCAAAACCTACTGATGATGTTCGCTGACGAGTCATTCTCTGTCAATGTGACATCAGCTATTTATCGGAACTTCGGTTTGCTTTTCTCACAAGATCTATCAATAAACATGTGAGTGGTGTTAATTACTGCACACTGAAAAAAAATCATTGCTGACATTTAATGATTGAATTCAAGTAATGATTAGTTAACCAAGCAATAAGCAACACTAATGGTGCCATTTTTGTGGTGATAAAAATGATGACATTTCAGCACCAGTTGTGATGATATTACACTGGGCACACAAAAGCCGACCCTATTTTTGATTATTTTTCTGTCATGGACACCATTTTTAATATTCCTGCCATACTGTTTATCATAGCTAACTGAAAGTTTTGGTTGTACATTATTACATTTCAGGTATAGTCTCGCTTCAGACATTGTATCAGCTTCTCTTCAATGTGGAACTACCAGTTGTAATACAAGTGATTTGGAGCTAGATCCCAATGTGACCATTACATTTGTCCACTCTATCATCCTGCAGGTTGGTAGTAAAATAGACTTAATTAGAGAAAGTAGTGTCGACATACTACTGAATAGAGGCAATAATTATCAATTCATAACTTTTAATTAGAATGAAATTGAGTCAATGAATTTGAGTCAATGAATTGTTGAAGACTTAATTAATATTAGTGTACTCGATTATAAATTGTACTCAGTTTGGAATTTTGTTTAAATACGAAAGAAAAAGTACAACAACATCAATTATTATGGTCTTTGTTGTTATCTTGTATTGACACAGTCCCAGGCAATTCTCTCTTTTATGACAAGAATAAATTTAGAACTTAGTTGAATTTGGTATTTCACACAATTTTTCAATTAGCCTATTTGAGTTATTTCTCACTTACTCATAGGCATATAGTTCAAATAAAAAAACATTCATTTAGATATAATTAATTACAAGTGATTATTGGCTGTATATACACAGAATATTATCCGGCAAAATGAGAGTTTAGAAGTTGTATGTGCTTTCTTAGAGATTCAAGACTCGTAAGTTCAAGTTGCTTGAAATTATGCAATGATGAGCAATTAATAGAGAATTGTTTGACATAAACTTTCATGATTATATGCAGAGATGACAGAAACTCCAATGATTCACTGCCTTACTCGGGTCAGTGGTCCAGGAGGGGGTGCAGCAGATCAGAACGACTCTCATCCGAGACTCAGACAGTTTGTGAATGCAACCACCTCACACACTTTGCATTACTCTTGAGTCCAAGACCTCCAGTATTTATACCTCCCATAGAACAATCCCTGATAATAATTGGATATATTGGTGTCACTATTTCTGTGATAGCAATGACCATTACCGTATTTGTCTTCATTTATCTCAAGTAAGTTTTACAATTAATAGTACTGGCATGCATTAATGGCCAGGGCAAAAGGACTAGGGTCACCTTTAGAACTAAGGTCATTAATGTATAAGGGTCCAATGCTAGCAGTTTAATTTATAGAATAGCTGCATGCCAACTAGGCTGTTTGTTCATAAATGTATATTAAAATATTTTAGGTTTTAATACATTTCATAAGGTTTTTACTTTTTAATATCACTTGGGCCTATCCCTGCCATTAGCACTAATCAGCCCCAGAATGAGGTAATTGCATCAAATATTATTGTCTTTTCTTGACTAGTTTCACATCACATAATATAAAAACATTCACCTCTGTCTTGATATGTTTTTCTGCCCAGGTCATTGCACAGCATGCGAAACTATATCCATATAAATCTTTGCATCTCACTCTCCATAGCACAAATACTATTTATTGCTGGGATTGACAAAACTGGACCAAATGACAGTGACACCGTACCCATCCACTGTCAGGTCATAGCAGTCCTCCTCCACTACTTCTTCCTGGTCTCCTTCATGTGGATGCTAATGGAGGGCATTGTTCTTTATGTTGCTCTGGTGAGAGTATTTATAGTACACCATAAAAGATATATTGCTGCCTTCACTTTGTTGAGTTATGGAGCACCTCTCCTATATGTTGGCTTGGTTTGCTTACCACTTGGGTATTACAGTTCAGATCAATACTATGGCACCAAACAATGGTAAGTCGTAGTATAGTGCAATATGGTTGTATAATATTGAACCCACAAACAGTGAATGTATCAGTTGAATCTTAAAAGTTTGTGTTAATTAATATAAGTGGTTAGTAGAATTGCTTGTGGAATTAT
>WLWD01004482.1_pt1 | contig 40946 bp, 24 predicted proteins | sample 6712731 | NCBI WGS metagenome assembly WLWD01 (sample SAMN12718690, study PRJNA576275) | sponge metagenome | isolation source: marine sponge | host: Mycale hentscheli | place: New Zealand: South Island, Marlborough, Capsize Point | collected 2014-11-01
CCCCCCCCCTTCCCTCTCTCCCACCCCCATTCCTCCCACTTGGTCCACCCACCCCTCTGCCATCTCCTTCCATTCTCTTTCTAACTTGGCTAGTCTCCTCCAACTGGTCACAGCAGGAAGGTGTCCCAGCACCCCCAGAATTTGTCCACTGTACCTGAGGACTCAGAATCCAGGGCATCAACAATATCTCGTCCTGGACTTCAGTCACAGCCACACCCTCAACTAGCTCCACCCCCACCATTCTCTCCATCTGCTCCTTTTCAGCAGCAACAGGTATGAAATTAATGCCATGTCTATGATTTCTAGTCAACATTTATTTATTTATTTACTTATTTATTTATTTTGTTTTTGTTTGTTTGTTTGTTTGTTTATTCATTCTTTTGTTTATTCATTTGGTTGTTTGTTCATTTGTTAGTCAGTTTGTTTGTTCCTTTCTTCCTTCATTCATTTATTTCCTATTATTATTATTATTATTATTATTATTATTATTATTAGTAGTAGTAGTAGTAATAGCAGCAGCAGTAGTAGTAGTAGTAGTATTAATAGTAGTAGTAGTAATAATAATAACTAGAGCAGTAAGAGTGCAAACACTCAGTGTGTTAGTTTAAAAAATGCAAAAGAAGTCACTACTATTGAAAAACCAAGGTCTTAAATTTGCAGCTTCTAACAATAGTAGTTTTGTTCTATTAATGAGTATTAATTTTAACTATGGCATTTGACATTGGCCTGCTTCCATCTTTAGGATTCTTCAGGAGTTTCAAGGGGCTATTATGGGCATGCGGTTTAGAATCAGCCATTCTATGCTCCTGGGGATCCACATTTTCTAACTCTGTTACGTGCTTGACACTCAGCCATAGGGTTTTTACAACTCTCTCTGGACTTAATGGCTTTCTCTGGGCTTAGTAATAACCTTGGCTTGGTAGAAAAAAATGACCACAGTAATATTTAGACTTTGACATGTATGCTACACGAAAAAACTTAGGGCACACTTTTTGAAGAGCAGGCTTACTTACAACTAATGAAGAAGCAAACTCCTAGGACTTCCCAACACCAGACAAAAGAATGGATAGCACTAAAACTAGAACGCCAGTAACAAATCTGAACTAGGTGTAGTAAAATTTGTATGCTTACGTGAGCATGCGTGATTCTAAATGGCAGGTGAATGAATAAATGGGCGTGGCTGTATAGCAGCAGTCACCATATTATCTACCTTTTCTCTCGTTGTCGGTGTTCCTCATTTCTAGAGGCATAACAGTCCGCCATCTTCATGATCCACTGTAGGCAAGGTGACAGACAGAATGAATGACAAACAAACTACTATAACCCTCTCGTGCATGCACACTGAGAGTTAATAATAATAATAATAATAATAATAATAATAATAATAATAATAATAATAATAATAGTAATAGTAGTAGTAGTAGTAGTAGTAGTAGCAGTAGTAGTAGTAGTATGGTATGAAAGAGATCTCAAGCACTCTTATTCATGGAAGTTTGTAAAGTGTCTTGACAAAAATAGCTGAAAGGAGCAAATTGAACATGTCAACGATTCGGTTATGACTTAGCTATTTGGGGCAGACCTGAATGCTTGAACTTTTGTTTACTTTGTCCATCACATAACAGTGCATAGTGGACACTATAAGGCAGCACTATTTCTCTTTAACACCATTAAACCGTGACTACAGATTAATTTTTCAACTTATACTAGACTTGTAATAGCCCCTGAAAGATCACATTATTTTTCTTCAAACCCTTAAATGTGACTGCATTTGATTTGAACTGTGTGTGGCTAAATACTAAACAGGGAAATAAACTCTGATTTCATCATGCTGTCAAAAAAGAATACAGTGTGCTGTTAAACACCACACTTGGACTTAAAGAAAATATTAAAGGTGAATAACTAGAATTGATTCAAAAGCCTGCAGCTCATAAAGAGTTTACTCTTATGTGTTTGATAATCGTAAGTATAAGGAAAAAGTTGAATGTTTACTTTGGTAAATGTTTACACCCCGAAATATAGCTGGGCGAACTCACTTGCCATTTTCACTCAAGCATCCACTTTATAATATTAGTGATAGTAGTGGTAGTAGTAGCTGCTGCATCATCGTACTCACCATCGTTATTATCATTGTGTATTTAAAACGTTTAGAACTTTGGAGCTCTAGCTAATCCTCTTACTTCACCAGCTCCTCCAGGAGCTATACCAGCCCCTCCTCTTCCTGGCAGTGTCCTGCTCCCACCAGGACCACCAGCCCCACTACCCCCACCAGGAGCACCACTCCCGCCAGGAGCACCACCCCCACCAGGAGCACCGCCACCACCTGGACCACCAGCTCCACCAGGATTACCTGGTGTTCCACCCCCTCCTCCTCCTCCACCTGTATTGGCCCCAAAAGCTCCCATAAAACTAAGTACGATAATCCAAGAAAGCAAGAATAAAGGTTAGCAGAAAAATTGAAATCACTTGAAATACTCAACACAAATTTAACTCCATTTTCAGCTAATGCAAAGCCTAAAAAGGAAGAGTTTGATATCACGGATGCTCTGGCAAAAAGAAGGCCACTAAGAAAAATTAGTACAGCAATTGCAAGTAAGTTAAAATTCCTCCTACTTATTACTTAAATAACTCTACATGCTGTCCTTTAGCTGTACAAGAAGAACCAGATGGATCATTGAACGATGAGCTTCAGTCAAAACTTGCAATTAGGAAAAACAGTGTGGGACCAATAGGTAAGCCATGCAATGACATTATATATAAAACAGTATGAGAGATGAGCTGGATATGGTGAGACAGCAATAATACAATTTTGTGTGATGCCTATTGTAGTTGGTGATGGCTATCAAGTTCTTCCATGGAAAGCCACTGCTGTTGAAATGAAGAAATGGCTTGCTGGAAGAGGATATGCCAGGTGATTAACATATCATGCCTGTATACAATCTTACTGCCATATTGTGTCAAAATACTTGGATCTTTTATTTAGAAAAACATTGAATTATAGCACTAGACAAATGAAGTGTCATCAAGTTTGTATTTAGGAAAAGCCTGTCTAGTTAAGACCATCCAAGTGAAGTTTTCCACGTGTGATTACATCCTCTATTTGTGTTGACATGAGTGAACTTGTCTTTATCTGGTAATTTACTTTAGCTGCAAAATATAGTTATTAACCCTATCAACACCATAACTGCATACTGCATATAATGTGGGTGAAAACAGGTCCACATTCTCCAAATAAAAATAAAAAATCTGTTTAGATTAAACTGTTATTTCTTTTTTATACTTCCTTTTAAAAAAGTGCAGGTTATGTATTTTATTAATTGTCTGAAAACAGTGATCGAGAATTTTTTTTGACTGGGCGCTGAGTGCCCAAATGTTTTGTTGCCTGCGGACTTCAAACACTTAGTAGAGAAAGTTGAAACTTATAGAGAGTCCCTCAGCATTTTGGAAGAATATGGATAGTTTTTCTTACTGGACATCAAGAGCATTCGATTGGTATGGTTTCTTGGAGTCTCCTCGAAACTTGCTGTTAGATGGACTGTTCCAGTTCATTTTCAGGCTTTTAGAAACTTATTTTGCTTGTTATAAGGCTATAGTTACCTACTTTATATGCCTGGCTGTTATTTTTATGGATTTTAGCGGTTGCTTTGCAGTAGAAATTCAAAAATCAAATTCGAATTCTAAAGATACCCAAAATGTTGAAGAAAGTTGGCGTCGAAAGGGTTAAATGAAGGTATACATGGGGACAGTTCTACATGCTAGTTATTTTCAGTGCAAATTTATAGATAGCTGGCAGCAACACATGCTATCATCAGCGTAGACAGTCACTAACTCTGTCATAGTAGTCTAATGTGGCTATATCTAGCATGTCTTTATCAGCTAACCAAGCACTATATAGCTGATGGTGCTGTACTTTAATATTAAATGCTTGATTACTTCACATGAATCTATACACATTATTGTAATTTAGCTCAGCGGAGAATGTGACGTGTAGAAGTGGTGAGGAGTTGTATGGCATGACTAGAGACCAGCTGAAAGATATGGTTGGGAACGAAGGAGTGAGACTTTACAGTCAACTGCAGGCAGACAAAAAGAAGGTAACTCTGATCTCATGATGGTATAGACACACATTCCAGAAACAATGCCTGTCTCTTCGGTTATTTTTTTAGGCTCAAAAAGAGGGTGGAGCTGAAAAAATATCTGAATTTCAGGTGAGAAAAATGTATTATTTTTCTGATTTAAGGTTAATTTACTGGGCTGGCAATACGGATTGAAAATACTTTCGTACATTTAGAACTTAGCTTGTTGTACAGGAGGATTCCTATTGTTCTGTCATGTAAATCCTTTCAAGTATAATTATACTCTGTGACATTTAGAAATTGAGTAAATTAGACACTTGTTGCTATGGTCTAAGATTTACTGCCACAAATCATCTGTTTGTTTCTTTAGATTTAGTTGTTGCCAAGTTCTAAATCAGACATTATAAGTTGGCAATGTTTAGGCATGTTTGGCATTGAGTTGCATCCTTTCTATTCTCGGATGCTACAGCTCGAGACCTCTGATCCCTAAATGCAGCAGATTTATGATATCCTAATTTACTATCAAATTGGTTGTCAGGAAATCTTACTGCTTGCTTCCACTTGAAGTAAACTGTGATTAACATGTTGATTATATTGTAGAAATTAATGAAAGCCAGGAAAACGGCTGCAGATGAAGCAAAACGAGATGAGGGGCCAACTTTTCTGAAAAGCTGGGGAGGCAAAAAGAACCCACCAGAGCCTCCTGTAAGCCAAGAACCTCAGGATGACGTAAGTAAAATTTGATTCCACTAAATATCAAATAATCTCTTTCTTAAGGATGTAAAAGTTTTAATTATTAAAAAATACATTGCATTAGGTTCCAGTTTGGAAACAAAAACTCAGAACCCGATTGGCAGAGAAGGAAACTGTGTTTGATGCGACCATATCACGACCATCGAAGCCAATGTATAGAGACACTGTGCAAAGACAAGGGAAATATGGTAGAGATGGCGAACTATTTCAGAATAGAGACTATGAGGACAATAGAGGATCGCGAGGTAATGACAGAGACAGACACAGAAGGAGAGGTGAACAATATTCAGATGAAGAATATTACAGGGATCGAAAATATTCTCGAGATAGAAAAGAAAGCCATTATTCCGATGATGAGAGAGGTCGAAAACATAGAAGAAGCCGTGATAAAGGGAAAAGGCGCAAAAGCAGCAGATATTCAGATGACGATGACTATGAGAGCAGGGGAAGAAAGCGAAAGGGATCACGAAGGAAGAGATCAGGAAGTTATTCGGACGATGATAAAAAGTCCAGGAAACACAGAAAAGAAAAGAGAAGAGACGACAGCTATAGCGATTATGAAAGTGATAGAGACAGAAAGAAGAAGAGCAAAGGAAAAGATAAAGGCAAGAAGCGCCGCCCCACTAATATTGATGACTATAACGACTCCAGTTCGAGCTATTCAAGCAGTGACTCAGACTCCACCTCCAGCGACTCTGACTCAAGCAGCAGCAGTGGTGAAACTGAAAAGAAAGTGGTTTATCCAGACTGGGCCATTGCTGGAGCTGATCCCAATGACATTCATAATATTAGCGAGCGCATCAAATCTCAGCAAGCAAAGATCAAAGAAGAGCTTACATTGTTAGGACATATACAGAAGGAAGTAGGTGCCAAGTCTCTAACTCCTGAACATCAAAAATCTCTGCAGCAGGACCTTGGCAAGCTCGAGCAACTCCAGAAGCTGCTACATGAGAACAACGGAAACTTGAGCCTGCAAATGCAGCTTCTTGGGCAACAGATGCTCCTGTTGGAACACTTGATGGAGGCCAAAGAGTTCATAAAACCGCTTCCGAAACAAGAAACTCCTCCCCCATCTCCACCTCCTCGTTCTCCTTCGCCACCTCATCGAAAGATAAGCCTTAATAGCGATGACAGTAATAAGCATGGCGACCTTCGCATGCAAATGCTGCAACAAAAGGCCCTGGCAGCTGAACATCAAATCAGTGCCATGGCTGCAGAGCATCAGCTTCAGGCTCTTGCTGCCGAGCAGAAACTCCAGGCGATGATGACTCAGCAATTACAGGCTGAGCAGCAGAGGCAATTGATGGCCGCTGCTGAACAAGATAGACTACAGATGATGCAGATGAGTGCCACCATGTCTTCTCCAACAGCGTACATGGGTTCTCCTTATGTGATCACTCCTCAGCAGCCTGCAATGGTCGGCATGATGAGCCCTCCTCAGCCAAGCCCTATGTCTCCTATGTATAGTCCATATGGTAACCCAATGGGATATTTTTAACTTCCAAAAACACTCACTCTCTATGCACAGATTTTTTGATCTTTTTTTTCTTACAAAATTTTTGTTTATTTTTTGCTTCAATTTTGGTTAGCAAGCACTATGCAATTATGATAGATGTAACCATTGATGAACTGAAAATGTTTATTTGTAATATTAATTGCATATTTTCACACCAGAGATGATATTTTCAAAGATAACTTTAAGGATTTCAAATAGCTGATTATGAAATGATCTAATCTAAATCTAAAAGCTTTCCAAAGTACCAGCTTCTATAGACTGCCTTGTAGATTCACTTAGGCTAAGGACATTCGTCTTCCCTTGAGAAAGGATATTATAGAATTCTTATTTAGAAACTACACCACAATTCAGGTTCATAGCTAACTACCACAATTTTTTCAGGGAAAATTTTGAATAAAATCATAGGTTATAAGTTTTTAACATGATTTTAGGATTCAGCACTTCCGATGTTTGGTTAGTCTAACTTTTATAGTTTTGTCAGTTGTTATGTAGTAAACATCACACATCAATTAAGCTAAAAATCACATTAAAATGCAACAGGTTGAAGCAAATCAACACATGCCACTGCTATATGATTTATTAGACAACAAAAATTTGTGTAACTTGAAGTAGCTAGCTAGCTACTAGGACTCTCACTTCAAACTCACATTTTAAGTAAATAACAATTCAATACTACCTGGTGTTCCTCCGATAATACCTTTGCAAATATTCTGAGCAAGATAATTTTCCAATCATCACGAAATAGTGGCGCGGTGTGCTCTTTTTTTTTTTTAGGGTTGCTAGAAGGTGTACAACTACTAAACCCGGGCGGTATGACACAGTAAAAGCCAGTTAAGCCCTGCGCGGCCACACCCACTTAAGCGCGTTTTACATGTCTTGGTAGTTGCTGAGGGTTTGAATAACTCTGACCCCCTAGCTAAGAGGGGCAGTTGAAGTGCTAAGCGCGTGAAATTTCAATTTTTTGCTTTACTAAGATTCGGCAAAAATCTGTGTACTGACGGCGTCAAATTAAAGGGATTCTAATAACGCTGCCACAGTCGATGACGGGAAGGGAAGTAGTTCTGGCAGCCCTGTGGTCATTAGTGCACAATGTAAAAATACACAAGATTCAGTGGTCTCGGAAAGGTTTAGCCAATTTCTCAGTCCAGTAAGTACTAGCTACAGTGCCTGTAGTCATTGTTAATTATTATTGCTTTATCATAAATGACAGCTCTCCACTAACTGTACACATTGATGACATTGTGGACATACAATGCCAAAATCCTGGTGAAGATATTTGGATATTAGTAAGCATAAAATAGTGATATTACTGAGCATTCTTAGCAATTACAATGTAGTTAGCTAATTTCTAGAAATACAATGGCATTTTGATTGTTTCTAAATTTTCTTTTATAGGAGTCTATTGAGCAGTACAAAGCATGTAAGTGTGATGTGCCACCATATTCCTGTCAGGGTGACACAAGAATAATGATCAGTCCCTGCCTTTCTGGTGATAATGGCATTAGAATATCTCATCCATCAGCTCACTTGCAAGCTGTAATGTCCTATGAACCTGGGTCTACTTATTACTTAGCAGGTAAACTAGTACTTTAAAAACATTCTCTGCAACTTCTTTTTCTTTCAATGAAACACACTGTAGTATAGGTGAAATTATATCTGATGTTCATATGAATTTGAATAAATCATTCAATATTTACATGTTCTCATAGCTAACTAGCTATAATGTTGATTATTATTTCCATAAATTTAATCTCCAATAATGATTTGATTATTATTTGTGTATAGACTTTCATGTTTCAAAAAAATATGGAAACTGCAGTTATACAGGATTGCGAATAGTCATGCATGTAGCCAGTCCAGGTAACTCTCGTTCATTAATTCACTTTTTTATTCAGGGGTGATGGAAGTTGTTTCAAAGTGGGAGGAGGGGGAGGAGGAGGGGGGGGGGGGGGGGAGGTGGGGCACCATGTATCACACAGCAGTTTCTCCCACAAAAAACATTTTAATATTTTACTGAAGCATACAACTTAAAAACAACAACAACAACAACAACAACAACAACTGATCTAACTAAAATTGGATGGAAAATCATAATGTGAATTTTGAAATTATGATTTAGTCAATAAATCTGTCATTCCCAACTGTGTCTTGTAATTTGTTATTGTGATAAGCATCTTTTTTTATGGTTTTTGCAAATATAAGTGATTTATGAGCCTATCAATATTATGAAATTCAATTACGAGGTGTAATAAATAAGCGTGCTGTGTGCCCCCTATGCCCCCACCCCCAAGTCCCTGTCTCCCCCCACCCCCTTACCCACTTCCATCACCCCTAAAGAATGAAATTCAATACAATCACAAGAAGATGAAAATATTAACACTGTAGAAAAACTAAGTTTGCTAATAATCGAAATTGATAATTTGTATAGTAGTTATGATGTCTAAGTGTACCCTGTGGTATTGGAATCAACTACTAGCTAGTGTAAAACATATAGTCTGGGGTAGATTATACAATAATTATAGTCCCTTAAGTGCAAGAGTTGATGAGTTTAGCTAAATTCTAGTTTTTGTTGCCCTAAACTATTGATCATTTCCAACTGTTAAAATATTTGCACCAGTCCAAACTTGTGTGCTTTCTTAATAGTATTCATTATGAATAATATTGGGGCAATTTTATTCCTCACAATTAATAAACACTCTTAAATATGTTAAATACATTTCAATATTAAATGTACTAATTAATGTCTGTTTTGTAAAGGCCATTGATATGCATCTCGCTGTATTTTTCATTAAGAAAAACTTCAAAACACTAGACATACAAAGTCTATTTATAATAATATGCTTGAGAGTCAGTCAACAACAACGACTTGTGTGATGTGTATTCATTAATAATTCATTAGCTGAGCTGGGTTGGTAGAGTATCATCATTAACTGATAGGGTAAAGTGTCATCACATTCATTGGAAAGCGATTAAGGAAACAACGGCAGTTAAAAGGACAGAGATAGACAAAGGAGGAGAAAGGGATCTATAGAGGAATAAAATGTACCACAGAAAGAATGAGAGCAGAAGAGGGAAACAGATGTAACTAAACCAAGTGGTAGAGTTAGAGGATAAAAATACAATACCTTATGCTACTGCATTCCAAATCAGCACCATGGTGTGGCTGGGTACTTGCTAGTTATTTAATATTGCTGTAGACAATTAAATTTATTATTTATATTGTTGTTAATAGGATAAAAGCCCACACTATTTGTAATTCAGAATTTGTGGTAATTTTAATACTATGTAGCTTCTACAACAGCAGTTTATACCACCACCTCAGCAAATAGTGAGCCTAACTTTTCTATTTAATATTTTGAGTGAACACTCCATTTAAATCAGTTAAATGCACCATGAATAGTGAGTGCTTCATATTTTATAACTAGTGATGTGCTTTAGCACAAATAATGAACAAGCCATTGTGCACAGTTAATTCAAACAAGTTAGATAAATTAATCTGACAAAATGTTGATTTTTCCTTTATAAAATTAGAATTCCAAAATATATAATAATTTGCCTAAGTTGTATTTTGTAGCTCTTATTCATCTAGTTTAGAAAGGCATCACTCAGTCCATTTATTTTTAAAAGTAGCTACAATAGCTAGCTATGTAGCCATTGCCAATGTATTTTATTTTAGCTATAAAAATGGAATTACTTTTTTGCTTCAATTTTCCCAAGTAGTGGTAGCTTTTGTAGAAAAAATATACATCATACTTGTGAGAGGTCACTCCCACAAGAACAGAACAGTGTTTATTATTGTTGTGTCAGTTAGACAGAAATGTGTTTTGTGTATTTACAGAAGAGTGAGGCGTCAAGAATGTGTGTTCTATTTTTATGTCATGCTATTTTTAGACACTGGGCATGTGCTAAGTTTGATATACACTGTGGCTGAGTGCATGCCCAGTTTTCAGTTGTAACCTTGCTTTAATTTGTTGAAGTGTGTTCTTGGTTAAGTAAATTCCTTGGCCTAAGACTAATAGGTTGTAACTCTGGTGGTAGCTACTACTAAGCTGTCACCAATTAAGTTCAACAAGGATACCTAAGTTGACAATTCTGACAATCTAAATAACCAATCTAGACAAAAAGCACTCCAGCTACTAAGAAAAGACCGAGTATTTAAGTTATGTATGATAATGAGGTTTCAATGCAATAGTAACCACTTACTGCTACTGTTTGCATGAGTATAGTGTGGTAGAAACTATTCGCTGCCACCTGAGTTGTCACTCGAGTCCTAGCTAGTACGTGGAGGTTGTCGTGGTTGAGGGCCCGCCTGTAACCGACGTAGCTAGTCACCCAAGTTTTCTGGTTAAACAGTTTAGCTTGCAAGTTGTAACCAAAAAGACAGACTGCATAGAAAGAGCAGAACAGCCACATATATACAGAACTGTTCTGGACTAAAGGAATGTAAAATATAGTGTAAATAGATGACTGAGACATATTTGAGAACTGCAGGTGAACATGGGATAGTGACCAAACAAATAACGAACATGGATATATCCTAAACAAACCGGCTGAAGTTCTGGTGAGTGGATTCCACTATTGCTGGGAATCCACCACAACCATGGGTAACCATGCTATCACTCGCCAATAGTAGGCCAGCTTTAAAAAAATAAATCATTTGCACTGTAGCTACATTGTATCATTCTCTCAATATCTCCATATATTCATGATTAGCTTCCTCTGGAACTTCGTTATCAAGCAACAGCTCCTCCTAATCTGTCGAAAAAATTTAGTCTAATACTGGTAGATATTCCGTGCTAAAGAATGACATTGTCTCCAATTAGAAACTACTTGAACCGTGTACGTTTCCAAGGCTAAAGCTGCTCACATTGCAGTACTCATACTGTTCACTTAGCTACCATGGTATTTCACTTAGCTACCATAGTATTTCACTAAGTGTCAGTGATATTTCACTTAGTTACATGCTATTTCACTTTCCCGTGCAATTTCAACTGAACAGCAATTTTTCCCATACATTTTTGAATGGGGTATGGGCAATTTTACGCACCATACTATTAGACTTAAAAAAATAAACCAGCAGTAAGGTGTTAACGCACAGTTTTAAGGCTAATGGTAAATTAAAATTTGATTCCACTAGCCAAAAAGGTGCATAAAAGCAGCTAATATAATTTATAGGATAGTTAAATTTTACTTCTTGTTTTGTTTAGCATAGCAGCAGCTGTAAAACACACCCTGTCACACACACACACACACACATACACACATATACATACACACACACACTTGTTCACTAAATATACCATCACTTTCATGACTTGATTATTGGACAATGAACTTTCAGTTAAGACCAATACATTGTAGTTTGTTTTTGTTTGCTGTTTGTCATATAGAATTGAATTTCACTTCTGGTACCACATATACTAACAATGCAGTGAAGACAACTAGCACAGAAAGTCATTCTGTAAAAATTTTTTGCACCGAATATCATTCATTAGAATTTCAGGAATATGACACAGTTTCCACTACTCCAGTAACACAGTCAACAACTCCAGTAACACAGTCAACAACAGATAGCGCTTTGATGTTGATAAACTTACATTTCCCAACATTTGAATATTTGTTATTACATAGAATGAGGGCATATGCTTTAAATTAAATCAATGTTCCAGATGTTTTAGATAAAAAAACAAAATATACAATAAAACTTAAAAGAATGCCAATACTATAATGTTGTGTAAACAGTTTATACAACAACGAACATAAACAGAGATTTCACATCATGTACTATAGAATAATTATTATGATATTAATATTAGTATTTCTTTCTTCTCTTATTACTCCAGATGCCCAATGCTACTAGTGTGATAGTGCAGAGTGATAAGCTACCAATTGTTATTGCTCCAATAATAACAATTACTGCAAAATTTGTCACTCCAAATTCATGAATGAAATCAATAATACCACCATCAGTTTGTGCTGGAAGTGTGATGAATTCTTTAGTATATAAAATCTTTTCATTTTCCAATTCCATGTTTGATCTTTTCACTACTGAATGTTCGATTCTGTCACTCAACTGATCTACTACGATATAATAAATTGTAAAATTTAGGTATATATATAATAACACTTTTTGAATGTAGATTTTTAACCTTTATAAATTGGATTGGCAAATGTCACTACCTTAATATTAAATAAATGTACTGTCTTTGTTTCACAGTAGCTCAGTGGTTAGAGTGCTTATGCATTAAACAAGTGGTCCTGAGTTGGGTTCCCAAATAAAGCATATTTTTTTGTTTCTGTATTATTTTAAGTGAGAATACATCTAATGAGATAGCAAAGAATGAAATTATCATGTAATACTTTAATATAGTTAAAAATTTCTTTAGATAACACGTTTTGCCTTGACGGAAGTATTTGAACTTGCTTATCAAATAGTTCTTTCTTTATACACCACAAAGTACTTACTACAATCTACTTTCATGACTAATTTCAATCCTTTCTTGTTCTGAGTTGGATGACAATTCCCACCTCTCCTTTTACCAAGTGGAAAATCTATGCACCAGAATTGAAAATAATAATAAGCTACAGTACAGTATCAATTCTCTCTTGATATTATTCAATACATTCATGATTAGAATGTGATCTATATTACTACATAGTTTACTAAGTTTGATATTTACACTTCTTCATCATAAAAAGATTATAGTCCTTCCAATTTTTATGTGATCAACATGACCCCACCATGACACTAAGCTTTAACAACTTCAATATAAAAAAGTGTATCTCTATTGGGAGTTGATCGACCCTGCACAATAGGAACATTAACACCTGTATTGTAAATCCCAATAATATTTTTAAATGATTAACAAGTTGATCTAGGTTGAATTATTTCACGAATGCTATATTTAGTGAAGATATTTCTGACTTAATAACGTGTCGGTTAGACCTGCTCTGGTTCTCTGATTGAATTTGCTACTGTACAAACATAACACCAGTGACTTTAGAATTTTACAGGAATTATTACACATTATTGTTAGACTATAATACAACTAATAAAAAAAATTCAATTGAATGTATTCAAGTATGCAGCAATTACTCTGAATTATAGGTATTTGGCTGTAATGGTGCTCTGATTTGTTTGCATCTGTTTTATGAACCTGATAAGGTACAAAAATCTAAATAAAGTATATCTAATGAACTATGGGAACACCCACTATGCATGGTCGAAATAGAAGTAGTGGAGAAGGAAAGAGACGTCAAAGGGAAATATACACGCATAATTGAAGAAGAGTGGGCAATCGAGAACCTAATTTGTTCATGTATTTTGTTTAAGTGCCAGTGCCTTATTTGGTATATGTTCCTTTTTATGGTAAATTGTTATCCAATCAGATTTGAAAGACTGGGTGCTATTGGGTTTAATATACTTGTGCCTATTGTACCCAGCTCAGAGTTTTGTAAGATGAAATGTGGATTAGTTTACTACAAAACATTGTCTCTGTGAATCCGCAACTCTAAGGGTAGACTGTGGGTCGTCTTTACAGGGAAGTGGTATGTATTGTGAGCAGACAAAGTTTTCCTTGTGCACTGGACAGAACTCCTAGTGGCAGCAGATAATGCTATCACGAAGCGAGATGAAGCTCAGTATAGTACTAATGCCGAAGCAAACCACCACATGAACATAATATTTCTGCAGTACTAGCTGAATAATAATTACCAGTTTTTATATAGCTATAGATTGTCCAAGTTGAGTATGATGATAACAAGTGCTGTAAATGATGAATGCATTTTAGTACAAAACCAGAAGCATTTAGTGGCATGAATTTCATGGCAATGACTCAAGAGTATGTCAACACTGCATTGAACAGTGTCCAATACTACATGACAACTTCTGAGCTTGGCGCAACTGAAACTTAGAGGCATCAATAAAAGTGAAGAATTACATAATTAACTTTAACTTATAAATTTTCTAGTCTGCCTATCTGTGTAATAAATCTAGTTTGTATTAATACATAAAGTGCCACTCTGAGGTTTAGGTTATCTGAGGGTACTGAGCTTGCACAATACAATATAACATGAGATAATAACATAAAAATACTTTTGTAACTACATATATAACTAGTACTAGTGATGTGCTTGAGCACAAATGGCGAGCGAGCCTAAAGACTAACTATTTTTATATGAATGATTTTGACTTCTAACACTGAAGCTACTGAAAATAAGGTCCACTTTAAAATTTAGCATACAGGGTAAAGGGATTTCAGTGCCATAGTAACAACTCTCTGCAACTGCTTGGAAGGAAAACAACAACAACAAAACAATACACGTTATTTAAAAGTTTTCTTTGTGATATTCTTTAGCTAAGTAGTGGTTTGTAACACACAATGCTTTGACACAACTGGACATGCACCATTTCAAGTAAATACTGTTGCGCACGGCTTATAACCATGACAAAGAGCGCATTGACTTACCACCGCCACTAACTCGAATAGAAATGGAAGTCCCTTAAGTTTTCAAGTTTTAACTGCACCCGCAAAAGAATTCAAAACGGTAAACAATTCAATTTCTAGGGTGATGATCGATAAACCAGAGGATTCTGTTTAGTGCAATTTGAGACGGGGTCGACCACATAACTAACACAAAAACGCGAGGGTCAAAGTACAAAATGACATACGTACGTCCATATATATAAATAAATAAATAAACATCCCCGATTTTCGATTGTGTAACCCCTGTAAGTGTCTCGCTCGACGCTCGCTCGCCAATAATATATATATATATATATATATATGCATGTATATTTATTCCACCCAAGATATCTTTACAATGATATTTTTAGGTACATGACCAGTGAAATTTCACGCTATATACTGCTCAAGCTCATTACCCTTGTAGTTATAGCAAAGGGGGAGGGGGGGGGGCCAAACTTTTCCCAATTTTCTCCAGTTTTACAGCTACCTTCCTCTGGTGTACCCTGTTCTTTACCCTGCTCAACAGGGTTAGAGCAGCTGCTAAAATATCAGCTGGGGGTGTGGGTAGCCCCTACAACCAACTTTAGGCTGTGAGTTACCCTTCCTCTAGTATTAACTACAGTAGTGAAGATATCTAGTGTGGAATAAACCACTTATTACACTTGTCAGAGTGTTATGGCAAGATATTTCACTCTCAGGCTTTATTTTCACTCGCCTCTGGCTCGATATTTCGCCATATCACACTCTCACTCATGTAATAAGTATTATATATATTATATATAATCACATGTGATATATAAACTTACCTGCCAAGTAGTAAGTATTTCCGGATTTGAAAAATGTTCTGGTTGGATCGGCCCATATAACCACGCTATTAGCCAAAATCCCATCTTGACAAAGAGGAACTGCATTGTAGCATGAGCCATCTTTAGTACTGCACTCACAGGACAAAAAATTATTCCTGTCATCCTAACCAAGCAGGAATAATCACTGAATAAAATGGATTTAATGCACTGAGATTTAAGCTGGAATTCTATCTAGAAAAATTTGTTTTGGGGAATGAAGTTCAGGCCAGTTTACTGCTCTCAATTTATTATACACACTATAATTACGAGAAAAAGGAAAATTTTAAGCTCATGTACCAAATTTGGCCGATGTTGTATGAACTGAATGTTATAATTAGATTCAGTTTCAATAGCATACTGCACACAGCATGCCCTACCATTAGATAGAACTCAGCAAGTGTAATTTGACAATTTTCCCTTGACAGAATTACAGTACCTTCCACTAATCATAGTCTGTAAGGGGAGAATAACCATAATTTATTGCTTGGTCACATTTTACTTAGGTCTTATATGCCACACCATGCAGACTACAATGCGATCTTTATGCGCTTTAGTACAAATGATAAAGTTAAATGCACATTGTTCATAATGAAATGATAAAGTTTAAGTGCATATGTTCATTTTCATGGTTGTAAATTTTTAAGATTGGATCATCATTCTTAAATTTCTTTATCTACAAGTAGTACGAAAAATAATTCTTCACTAGCATCAATAACACTTCATCATCAATTTTACTAGGCCTTCAATGGTCTGAGTATGTGCTCCAGTGGTTGGAGGATAGAGTAATTCACTGTCTGATGGCAAATTCCCAGAATAGGAATTGATGAGCATGACCTCCACTCATCTGATGTAACTGCAGTGCCAGGCAAAAGGTGCTGCTGAATAATTGGTAGTATTGTGTAGTCGCTGATCTATTCAATACTTCAATCATAAAAGGGATTGTTGGCTCCTCCTTCTACACCTAGAAAAACTCATATTGTCTGTCTACTTTTCTAGCTCCTCCAAATTGAACATGATGATCTAAGAACCATTGGGCTTGAACCTACTGTAATCTTTGAGGAATGTCCTGTCTGTTGTATAGCCATAAAAACTGAGGCTTCACATGCCCCCAGTAGGATATTTCCACTATCTCATGGATCTTTAAGTAGCTTCCACTAAAAAAAACAAACTCGCTACTGTCCTGGATACAGCAGATTTACATCCATATTTAGGCATCTTCAGCAATAAAATTCTTTCTTAAACAAAGTTGCAAACACTACAACATTTTGTTACAGTTAGCATTCTTTTCAATATACCAATTCAATCAGTCTATAGTAGTCTCCTTACTCTTTGTATAGACCCTTTGCGGTTACGTCATAATGATTACGTATGACTTAGTTACCATTACTAGGAAGCCATATTGAGTGTCAACTGGCACGCGTACCCATGTGTAACACTGTATAGTACCGTGAATGGCTGAACGAATCTATTCTGAATACTACGAAAGCTTGGAGGGAAATGCCAAAGTAAGGTACAGAGAGAAATTAGCTCTTATGGGGGGTATTACTGATCCATACAACATTACTGTGGACTGGTGATCAAAACAACGGCCTGGAGTGGCATGATTGGCCTGAAGTGCAGTACCCAGATATCTATAACTATTAATAGCTACCCCTAGTCCTTACACAAAAGAAGAAATGAAAGCTTACAAGAGTTTAGAAGGCTATAGGCAATTTGTGGATGGTTGGGTCAATAATATCCATGTTTCCCTGACCACTCGCCAAACTACTTTCCTTGTAACAGCCCAAGTAAAGCACTCACAAAGGCTTTCTGTATCCCCGGCCAAAGCATGGATTGGAGCTGAAAGTAATGGTGTTGTAGTATGTGCACACTGTAATTGTATGGCTGGCCTTGGGGAAGCTTGTTATCATTTTGCTGCTATTCTTTTTACTCTTGATGCGAATGTTCAAGTGAAACAGTCAATGTCATGCACGTTAACGCCGCCTTGTTCCTGGCTACCACCATCCTTCAAGAATGTCTCCTTTGCTCCAATATCCAACATAGATTTTTCAGCTCCTGACATAAAAATTAAAACTAATTTAGAAAAGAGTATTGCTAGTTCAAGCAGTAGCAGTGTAAAAATTATTGATATACCTGGAGTGAATAATAAAACAACCCCTTCTTCAAATGAGCTAAATGTGCTATATAAGAAGTTGTCGGAGGCAGGAAAGTCAGTTATTCTGTCTCTGATTCCAGAATACTCGAAATCATATATATCACTGTATGAACAAGGGACACTGCCGAAGCCACTAACTGATTATTATGATTAAAGGTATTTAAAACTTCCCTTTTCTGATCTTTTGGAACAATGTGAGAAATTCTTTAATGAGTTGGAAATAACAGGTGAACAAGCAAAGAAGTTGAATTAAGAACTAGGAAGCAAAGTAGTTCTAAAGTGTGGTTTTAGCAGAGAGCTGGGAGGATAACTGCTTCAAGGATTAAGGCGGCAGTTTGTACTGACATGGCTCAACCATCAAAATCTTTAATTAAAGCTATATGTTATCCTGAAAGCAACCAATTTAAATCTAAAGCTACAGCATGGGGGTGCGAACATGAAAGAATTGTGTTACAAAAATAGAAGCAGCTGAGTTTGACCATGCTGGATTGAAGGTATCAATGAGTGGAATAATGATCAACTCCTCTTATTCCCACATGGGTGCTTCTCCTGATGGAATAGTAAATTGTGATTGTTGTGGTGAGGGTGTCATCGAAATTAAATGTCCTTACTCGTGTGTGGATAAGTCATTTGAGGAAGCCACTAGTAAGCAAAGTTTTTTTTATTGAGGTTGTAGATGGTGAATATCGACTAAAGAAAGACAATGCATACTTTTATCAAATTCAGATCCAATTGAAGCTTAGTGGAAGCCTATGGTGACTTTGTAGTTTGGAGAGAACAGAAACTAATTGTTCAAATAATTCTTCCTGATTATGAGTTTATAGAATCTGCTTTGGATAAAGGAACTAAGTTTTTTTTAAGTATGCGATACTGCCAGAATTACTTGGCAAATATTACTTGAAGTTGCCATCGCCACCAAAATCTACCAAAGGTGAATCCTCAACTGCAAGCTCATCTACTCAACAGTCTGACAAAAGTGGTAAGGTTATTCTTATCTGTAGTACTGTATTCATCTCCATTGCACTTTATGAAACTAATAGGTAGTATACCTCTCAAAATCTTATATTTTAGTCTTAACAACCCGATAACTCTCTCTACATGTATTCTAACTCTTGATAATTGACGAGCTTTATCCACTTCATGCTTACTGAGTTGTTTCTTTCCTTTTGTATAAGTGGAAGTTTAACTTCAGCACAGTACATACCTGTAGCATCGTGTATATTGAATCCTCTGTCTGCCAACACAAGGTCTCCAGGTGTAAGTTATCTAAAATACCACAGTTTTCTGTCAGATAACAATCTGACACACGTCCACCCTATCCTTTGGATATGAAAGTAATAGATCCTTGAGGTGAAATTCCAATTAAAAACTTGACAGTGTTGTGGTGTTTATAATTGGACCACGTTTGTGCTCTTGCCATTAACCCCTTTGGTCTTTCCATAAATACTTCGAAACAGTCGATTACCACAACACATTTCCCAAAATTCTTTTTAAATTCTCTAGGCATAGTTTGATACAATTGTTCATGGTCAGGCCACTTCGCAAGGGATTTCAACATCCAAAACATGACATCAATCCATTTTTGGAAGTACCGTGTAGCGGTAGATACATGCACATTAAATAGGGAAGACAGGAGACCATTATCTACATTAAGACGCAGCTTCATTAACACCATCACAAATTGCTAAAAAGGTGGAAGTAATGAACGTGAATTTGGTACATGGGGAGATACATACTCAAAGATAGCTCTAACTGTTCTGATAGATGGTAATCCAGTAAAATAACAGACCTTTTTGTTATCGTTCAAAATACTGCCAAGTATCTCTACACTTTTCAGCTCTTTTTTCATTTTGAAATTTTCTTCTCTCAATCTATCACATTCCCTTTCCAAGTCATCAATGTTCTTTACAGTCATATCAGTCATGATGGAACAAGATTGCTCACATGAAGTGGCCACTGCACTCACTTCAATTTGACCACATGTTGTTGAGACACTCTCAGATTCAACAACATTATCTTCTTGTCCAGTAGTACTCAACTTTAACACAGTTTCTTCGCACTGAACTTCCAGTCGTCGTTTCTTAAGCATACTAGAATGCTCATACCTTTCCATCTGATGCACAGCTTTCCTCTATGCTGAACTCCTCACATGCTTAAACAATTAGGAACATATGCAGGAGATACTGGATCATCACTTTTTTGACCACCTACAAAATGAGCGCTACATATCCAAGTATACTCAGTTGGTTGCCAGTGTTTTCTACTCACAGCAGCAACCCAACTGTTTCTCCTCTCAGAATTAGCAGGAAAGCAGATAGAAGTGAAGCCCACAGCCTTTAAAAAACCGATTAGAGCAACCTACAGCGCAACAGCACTTCCCCATTTCTCCAGCAGACACTCGGTTGACACTCAAAATGGCAAAGTCAACCGCAAAGTGTCTATAGTTTAAGTAAAACGTGACCCATTGCTTAAATAATCTATCATGATTAAAAGTAAAGAATACTTAGCTAAAGAATTATTTAGATGAGATCTCACCATCACATATATATTTGATGGAGTTGAAGAGGAACAATTAAAATCCAGAAAATCACCTATATTCACTCTAAGAGGATTTCTATATACAATCATACAAATAGATAATAATTAATGTACAACTAGCAATAAAGACAACCCTGACTGCCTAGTGACACAACTAGCACTTTTATTATTGTGGAGTTTCCCTACTGCATGAATCAGTGGATAATTGCTATTATTATATTTGTAGTAGCCATTTATTTTCACCTACTATTATAAACTTATTTCACCTTTCATTGTACAAGGAAACTGACGATCTGGACCATTGTATGGAGATCCTTTTACACGATGCTACCTCCCAAAGGTATAGAATAAAAAATTCAACAATGAGGTTCATTTTGTAAATTTCCTACAAACCCTTTATTGTAGTTACCAAGTAACCTGCTATGGAAAGCAGCCGTAAACCCCCGGAAGCTGCGACTAACCTTTGACCCTTCTCCAGTATTCGAAGTTTGCTGAGCTGACCTCCGCCGAGGAATGTACATAGCATGGCTGTCACGTATAAGGCACCGGGCTGTCTGCCCATCAGTTTTGAGCTGGTTTCGTTTATAACAGCACATTTTAAAGTTCTGGTCATAAGGTCACTAATCGTGTATGGTCAGTCCAGTCTGATGATATTGAACATAAAAATTCGCCCGGCGTAGCCAGACCCTTTACCCACTGATTCCTACGGCCGCGTACCGATCGGTGGAGCTCTTCTCGCGCTACACGTTGGTCTGGCTCCTCCAGACTCCCTCCCTTAGAATCATCCAAGAGTCCCTACATCTAAGCTACAAGTTAGTATGACTTGTCGTCCACCAAGTGTTTGACAAAGTTAAGTTAGGCTCAAGTGATTATAATAATAATTATCATTCTCCAACCATGGTCTAAGAAATTTGTCTTACACTGTATATTGTGGAACCTCAATTGTGGGTACTAATTAGGAATTAGATTGTATATAAGATAAAAATTGTTCATAAAATCATACAGTTGAAATTCACATGCCTTAGCAATTACAATACAATAATAAAAAAAAACAACTTATTTCATAAAATGGGTCAGTTTGCATTATTTTAAGCTAGAATTTTTTTCCTTCCTGCCATGTCAATTATGCTTTTAAAAACAAAAAGTTGTGATGGAGTTGTCTCAGCTGGATGCTCAAGCCAAGGAAGACACTTTCAGTATAATGAAAGCCTCACCATATGAGGGAATGGAACTGCTGTCATCTTCACTGTCTTTATCATTTTTCTCTGCAGGTTCATCATCTATTGCCTCATCCATGACAGACTGAACAATTTCATTGTCCTTTAGTACCTCATAACCAAGATCATTGCTGTCCAAGTTGATCCATTCTTCGGCATCGCAATCCTGACAACCTGGAATATCTTCAAGTGTCTTTTGTATTTCAGAAATCAATGATGATGTGTCCTCTGTAGCTTCACCTTCACTACTTTCACCACGGTAGAGAAGTTTTGAGTTGGTTTATAATTGGTAAGGAGTGCAATAAACCATTTCACATTTCAAGAACACATCCTCTAGGATAAATCAACCAATCATGGTGCCAATTTGAATGATAGTCCCATTTGATACATGTGTTTGCATTGTGGACTGACAAGATTAATATGAACGTGGTTGAACTGAACACCAGTTGTGGCAAGCAAAGAGAGAAGTGTGACTACGTAATTTATGATTGGCCTTGATATAATTATTTTAACTATGCATTAATGGGCATTTTTTATAATGTAATCTGTAATATTTCCATGTTTGGTTTAATTGCAGAAAATCCAACTACAACACAACAATCTGCTGAGGGAGAGTGACTAATATGATTGAACCTGTGGGCTAATGAGAAATATAAATTTAAACATAATATTATATATTCTCCAACATCGTTGTGAACTTGTGTGATTGCCATTCAATAGTTAAGTACTTCAACTCGTAAAACAGCACTGACATTAAGTAAATGTGACCTACTCAATTTCTGTACTGTTTTTAAGAGCATTGTTCTTGTTTTTAGTTGCTTCATCAATCAAGCAATTTGTTAATCTGTTATTTTTTCTGTGAATGTTTACTGTCCATACATAATGAAAATAATTTATTGTTGTGCCCTTTGAGCGATTGTTGTGATGGAAAAGTGAGGATACTGAAGATGCTGTAGAATATTTTAAGTTAGTTTTTTTTGTACAGATCACTACTCTACTACTCTGTGAAAGTTATTTTTTTCTAGGCTTCGTAGTTTTAAATGCCCATTATCAGGGATTGCATTTAATTAGACAACCCCACTGTCACAGATGTTATTCTGCCACAGATACATACATGTATATATATATATATATATATATATTATACATATATATATACATACACACACGTAGTCAAGTTTTCAAGGTTATCTATCAGATACTTTGCATTAAAATAAAGCAGATTAAATACCGTTGCTATATTGTTGTCAGGTGTAATAACTTGGCAAGTGTGCAATAACACTTGCCTCTAGTCAGGTAAACTGTGTATTTTAACTGCCCCAGGAATTAATTAATGCCGCGGGGCGCCGTAAAACGGAATTCTTTTTTGGACGTGGTCGGGTTGACCCTTCTAGAAGGAGTTACTTGAAAGCTACAGCAGCTAACTACAAATTATTATCTATTATCAATCTTACTTGGTTGTACTTTAACCACAAATACTCCAGGCTAGGCTACCTCAGTCCAAACAGTTGTAATAAAACCAAACTGAAGCTGCTTTTCTCTGGCCGCGTTTATGCGCCTATCGTAACTACCGGTTTTTAGTTCGTGGTCGCGTATACGCGCCTATCGGAACTAGTGCTTCCCAACCCTGCAGACAGTGAAGGCTGTTCGACTTCCAGACTGAAGTTTGCGCTCACAAAACCTACTATGTCTTCACTGAAATAGTCACTAGACACGGCCATAGCTAAACAAAGGACAGTTTCTAAGGTAACTGCGAGTTGCAACGGTATTTAAAATAGTTAAAGCATGCGCATTAGTTTCTAGTAGATTTATCGCACTCAGCCCTCGGGCTGTCGTGCAATAAATCGACTAGAAACTAAGCGCTCATGCTTTAACTATAACTTAAAATTTAGTGACAAAATTGATTAGTAACTATTACTGTATTGTATGAATTTGATACATGCAAATTTAAATTTTTTTACTTTCATTTTACAGTGATGCGTTGCAGTCAACTAATGAAAATTAATTCTTCTTTTAAAATACTGGTGATACCATAATATGTTTTAACAACTTTATGATGTATTTTTATAAAAAAAGTGTTAAATGAAGATTATGTAGATACACTAGCAAATGTTTGTGAGCATTCACAAATTATTGTAAATACTGTTCACTTGTAGAGATTCATTAAGAGTAAGGGTTGGTCTTAATGATGGATTGTACAACACAGAACTGTGAAATAGATCTATAACAGCTATGACATGTATAAGCATACACAGTGCTAAGCCTGGGGCAGATTCAGTGCTAACAACAGGGAGGGGCCCAAATATATTTAGGTCAAAACTCATGAAATTAAAAAAAATATATTGGTGAATGAAGAGTATAATTTAGCATGCAGTTGTCCTATGAACTGTGGTGCCCCATATGGGTACATTCATCCTTGTACTTTTTTCATTGAGAAGGGGGGGGAGGGGCCCTGGATCCTCCCCTGTAAGCATACTATTTTTGTGGAAGTATTTCAAGTAGGTTAAATATTTTGCACAATAAAAATTGTAGATATGATACTGTTAATTTTTAGCAATGATAGACGAAAAATGAAACATAGCAAAACACTAATGCTTTACATGTATTTAACCACATTCCATTCTACCCTAAATATATGAATACAGTAGACCCTCAGTTATCCGAACCCCATTTATCCGAACACCATTTTTTTTTTGAATTATAATGATATTCATTGGAATTTTGCTGTGCATTAAATAGATAAGAGATTAAGACCCCATTCAAAATGACTTATTTTGAATATCCATTTCAAATATCCGAACAACCCTCGGTCCTGAGGTGTTCGGATAATATTGAGGGTCTAATAGAAAAGAATTATCTATTATAGTCAAAGGAAACCTTGGTAGACTTGTGTAATAATTTCTTGGTTTAGTTTGATTTGTATCAAAATGTAGGCAAGACATTAATAAGTAGAAATATTAATAGGAAGAGGTTAATAAGGCACTTCAAGGTTCACTTAGCTGTAAGTTTCGACGAGCTTTTCCCATTCAGCATGACTAACTATGTCTTACTAACTCTGCTTAGATCATGAATATATAAGTTCAATGAGTTCCTATGGCTCTTCAAGTAATGAGACAGTCACTTTCAAAGGCTACTTCTACTCCCTTGGATTCAGTGACTAAGATGACTCTGAGGGTATGTCAAATAGTACTGGCTCTGAAGACCAAGTTTCAGATTATTACATCATAATATTTTGTTGTGTAGACATGGTTGTAACCACATGAAGGAAAATGGAAGCATTTAGGTTTAACACAGATTATTTAATACCATCAACTCTAATGTTCTTTCTAATGCTAGCTATTGAAAAAATCATGGCCTATAAAAAGATTGTAGATTAGCTAGTAAGAAATTAGCAAGTACCCTGCCACATAGTGGCACCTGACGTACTATCTTGTCCAATTTAAGGGCGAAGCTGGATAAGGTAGTTTTTTAATGCTTTCCCTCTCCTGCTCTCTTCCTTCCTGGTGTCTGAGTGTATAATGACCCCCAGTGTAGATGATCCTCTGGTCATCAGTGTACGTTGATCCCTCCTTCCCCTCCCCCCCCCCCCCCCTTTCTCATTACTCTCCATGTATTAATTAAGAATTGCTTGAACAGGTCTTTACATACATTAAAGTGCTGGAAGTATATTCGTAGTGTTTCATATGTAGGTAAGTACATAGTGCTATAAATTATGATTAATAGTCATAAATGTATGCACTTTGGTCAGGAGTTGGTGATAGCTATTGTTGTTCAAACTCTAGCAGAGTCTATGACCCCTGCCTAATTATTCTAGAAGCAATATTCTGGAATAATAGACATGAAATTGCATGGTGGAATAAGTCTAGAATAGTAAGAATAATTAGTCCATGTATTCCTAACTTATAAAAGAAAATTCTTTGTTCTCTATTTGATTTAGAACAGAAGGACAGAAGTGTGGTTATAAAGTAGATTTTCAATATGTATTTGATTAAAGCAGCTGGGCTTTTCTTGGCCTCTCTATTATTTGTACTCCCAAAATGGGAAAATACTGTGAGCACTCTCAGCTCAGGCTCAGAGTCAGCAAAGTCGGAGGATCATGCTTAATGGTTTCTCTTCTTGAGCAACTTTACTATTATACTGTATTAGAATTGACAAGAAAGTGTGAATTGGCTACATATCACCAACCAACTTACAAATTTGAAGGGAAGAGATGGTGCATCCAATGCTAAGCGTAACAACAATTTTTAATTCCATCCTCATATTTCCCCCCAAATGTCTGGTAGGTTTCTCAAACTGAACTTTTATGAGCTGTAGCAGAACATGTTTTCTCCATTCATTGAACATTCTCGCAAGTACATTCAAGGTTTTAACTGAAAGATTGGCTAGCTATGCTGAATCCTTTCCATTACAATGAGTAATTCAGTATAACAGTAAGTGAGACTGATACTATTACTCATTTTTTTCACAACATTATACCACCTTTATGTAGCTGGTGCAATCATCACTATTTCACTTATTTTTAATTGGGATAGCTAATAAGAGAATAATAAGAACATGAAATAATATTTTTGGAATAATAATTTTTAGAATAAAAAAAAAGAAGAATTCTGAAATTTTCGAGCATAATCTGGCAGGTCCTAACAGTCTGTATACATTCGTTAATTTTTGGGGTGATTCACTTTTGTATTCATGATGAAATGAATTTTTATGCAAGTTCCAGTTAAGTAGTTTGAGTTGGGCCATTGCACCACATGAATAATATCGGTTGTCTACCAAAGAAGTTGTAGTCAGTTTGCAAAGTTGTCCACAAACTGACAAATTTTATCTGACAGTTCAAGTCAACCACATTGCTGTAGTAGTGTACAAGATGTTGAATCATTGCATGCTAATACTCCTATGCTCCAAAAATCAAGTAAAGTCCTTGAGATGGAATGTTTTTATGTATGAAAAAAGAAGCAACATTTTGGACACTTAAAATACGAACAAGCATTATTTTTTTATACAGATATAACTAATAACTAGCTTAATTTTTCCATCATAGCTATTACATTCTAATGGTAATGATTGGCACTTTGACCCCCACTCTTTTTAAATATCTTATTCTATGGCTAGCTCTTTATTAGAAATTATTTTCAAGATGAAACTAATGTGTTTAGCTATCTCTTGTACTAATGTGGTATGCTCATACAATTACTGTTAGAATTGTTTTATTCTAGTGTTTCAGAAGCAATGCATGCAGTAGCCATGGGTGTGAGTGTAAAAAAACAATGACAAGAAAACACTAAGTAACTATAGGCATGAAGCCAGCTAGTCAATTCTGTTAAAGTAATAAAAAGAATAAAATTAATAATATTTTTTTAAATTAGTGTTTCAGAAGCAATCATGCAGTAGCCATGGGTGAGTGTAAAAAAACAATGACAAGAAAACATTAATTAACTATAGGTATGAAGCCAGCTAGTCAATTCTGTTAATAAAAAGAATAAACTTAATAATAATTTTTTTAAATTCCATTAAAGGTTGAACTGACAATATTATCATAGTTTTAAATGAAGTATATCTAAATAGCTGGTCTAGCTACAATAGAAACATAGAACATACATAATTCTCTTCATTTATGTCTTTAGCACTAACACAGTTCTTGTGCACCCACAATGAACATAGTGCGCATGACATCCAATCGACTTGTTCAATCTGAAGTTGTTGGTCATCTTCGCAGAAACATATTCCACAAATTTCCGTGTCAGTCTTATTTAACTGTTGCTTACACTCACCAACTTCATCAACTGATTGATATCTAATAAAAACGTTGAAACACAAAGAAAATAGCTACTTCACAACAAAAAAAAAGAAAACTGGAGACTAAATACATCACTTAAAAAACCACTAATCTTTTTCTTGTGGCTGGCAACTTTATGCTATTTAAGACTCCTTCCAATGCTGTATATACATTTTCCAAAAGGTCAGTACTATCTACTTCATTACATATTAATGCAAAGTTTGATAGTCTTGATTTGATATGTAATAGTTACAGCATAAGTGCTTGGGTACTGGTGGATTTAGTGCACTGAAGCCCAAGGGCCGTAGGCCCGAGGGCATGCTCTAACTATTTTAGATCCCGTTTACCCAGAGGCCTGCCCAGTTTCCACTAGCAACTTTGTTTATCAGCATTTTCGGTGTCAAGCTCTTCCTTGTTTCTTTCGTTTCCGGCCCAAAATTAAAATTCAATTAAAATTCAATTGAAACACCGGAAAGTTTACTTTAGCAAGTACTTTAGCATTGTAGCTGCCAGCTGTTATCTCCAGATCTAACTCTACCTTGGGCTGCTCTGCAGTAAGCAGTAAAGCAGCTAGCTGTGGTAAATTCCTGGGCATGAGAGTGGCAGCAGGAGAGTTATAGGGCTGCTCTGCAGTAAGCAGTAAAGCAGCTAGCTGTGGTAAATTCCTGGGCATGAGAGTGGCAGCAGGAGAGTTATATGATAGGGCTGGTCCCATATAGTTGGATATGAGAGAGTAGTAGACCCTTGCATATCTGGCCTCACATAACCTGCTCCCTGCTTTATCCGGCCTATTCTATTAAACTAAAACTCAAAAATAGCAATACCCCAAGGGTGGTTAGTATACACAGTTCATATACCTAAAGGCAAAAAATAGTGCACACTTACCAAGTTAGTACACCTAGTAACAATATAGCAACGGGATCTAATGTCTATTAGTGCAGTTTTGTCAGTGTTAGATTATTTTCCTATAGGAAAGCTAAAGAATGTAATTTTTTTGAAATATTCAAGATCTGATGAATTCACTGGAGTTGCTTGAGTTGCTGGAGTGGTTATAAAAGATTGTTTGTATTCTTTTATGTCTGAAGTTTTCATTTGAACCAAATGTATATGTTTACAAACTATATTGTTTGTATGTACAAGAATCTATGCACATTATGAATACAGATGCCATGCATAACAATACCTACACTTCAACTTGCAGTCTAGTCACAAAATTGCATATTTCTTTTACAATGTAATAAATATCAGGATTATGTTCAGAAGAAACTTTATATGCAAGTTCATTTTCATGCTGAATTGCTGAAGGTTAAAAAGATTTGGCTCGACTATGCCTCTTTTAATGTCACAAATCTAATTGGTATTCTTTCCCTTTTCGTTTTTGCACAACTGCTGAACGGCTTTGTCCCTAGCTATTTTTAAAAATATATAAAGAAGTTTGTCAAAACATCTGTTTACTTTTTGTTTTAGATATACAATTTTTAGCACATGATGAAAAGATTCTGTGTGCATGATTGTATTCATTGGGCTACCATTTCTAAAGCATAAGGCCCATCAGTCGCAATTATCACAATAAGTCTTGAAATATTCAATAAATTTTGTTTCTTTATGGACTGTCAATAATTAACCCTCAGCGCGCATGCGCCCAGAGGGTTACAGTAGTCCTAGTGTCATTAACCCTCAGTGCGCATGCGCCTGATTAACCCTCAGTGCGCATGCGCCTGAGGGTATATAGTAGTCAACCTGTCATTCATTCAGTCAACAACGGATCTCGAAGAGTACGGCTACCCAGGCTTTGAAAGCGACATCAGACTATAGCACTTCACAGAGTAAGTCCTTTTAATGTGCCAGAATTTTTAGTTTTGACTTAGTTTTCAAGAAAAAGCTAGTAGAATTTCAGTCCTACAATCGTACGTTACGGTAATGGGAACCGCCCCTTAAAAACTTGCTTGTCACGTGAGCCAGCTTGCAGGTTGCAAATCACTTTTAAATAGCTAACAATTACAAGGATTGAGCATGAGGTGTTCCGTGGCATAGTTCTTGAGTGAGCAAATAGCTAACCTAGAAGTCTCTGGTTTGAACCCCGACTAGACGATTTTTTTTTTCATTTTTTTTTATCCTGTTTTTTTTTTTTCTTGTTGCCTTATTTTCCTCTTCCTACTGTTTTTATTGCTTTCCTACCTTTTCCTTTCATTTCCTCTTTCTTTTGTCCCTCTTCATTGTCTTTTTCTCTTTCCTGCCTCTCTTCATCCCACTTTTCTTTCTTTTTTTTTCTTCTACACTTTTCCTTTTCTTTATCATACTAGCTAACTAGCGCTGAGGGTTTGCACTTCAGTGCTCTAGTTCATTCATTCATTCGTTCGTTCTGTCACTCTGTCTGTCAACAGGCACTTCTGGAAGGTAGGAACCAGCCAGGCTTTGAAAGCGGCATCAAACAGCAGTATTTCACGAAGTAAGTTCAGTTAATATGCCAGAATTTTGATTTTGGACTTCATTTTCCAGAAAAAAGCGAGTCTTTCCAGAGCCGTGCGATCGTAGGCTTACAGCGGGAACCGCCCCTTAAAAAACTTACTTGTCACGTGAGCCAGCTTGCGTTGAAAATCAACTTTTAAATAGCTAACAATTACATGCATTCAGCGTGAGGTGCTGCGTTGCGTAGTCGTTGAGTGAGCAAGTAACTAATCTAGTAGTCTCTGGTTCGAATCCTAGTTGACGCTATTTTTTTTTTTCATCTTTTTTTTTCATCCTTTTTTTTTTTTTCCCCCTTCTGTCTTCTTGCCTTATTTTTCTTTATTTTCCTCTTTCTTCCTACTGTTATTATTTCTTTCCTACCTTTTCCTTTCTTTTTTTCTAACTAGCGCTGAGGGTTTGCACTTCAGTGCTCTAGTTTGGTAAGCAAGAGTTTGAAGCTTGTTGGGCTCGTTTCAACCATAAGAGCATGCAGGTGATGGTATATTTCTTTTTGGTCTTCCAAACAATTACAATATTTCTTTAGTGCCTTTCTCCATGCACCATCAACATGCCATCCACACCATAAACATTTAGTGCTAGTCACATCAAAAACTTCTTTCCATGCATTAAAAAATTGTGGAGCCATGTCAGACATAAACCACAATCAAGATTGAAAGCCTTTACACATAAGCTTTATGGATTCCAGGGAATACACTATGACTATTTTGTCTTCACGATTAGAAATTACAAATGCTGCTGGAATCCCTTCGTGATAGTCATCCAACACCAAAATAATGGTTATTGAAACTATAATATTGCATCTATACACACCATGCTTGATTAGCATGCCTTTCTGAAATTCTGTCTGAATAACTAATAAAAAATCTTGATTGCTGTTTATACAGTAGAATAGGGTTATAATCCAATGTCTGCATTTCTGCAACAATGCTTGCCACACTTACAAAGTCATTAGAGTGTTTTTGAATACCATCAATGTTGAACATTTTACAAATAATTATTGATGTCTTTTTCTGTAATAGACGATCACAAAAAATCCCTTGACTAATTTCGGAGTCTCTATAACCGTCAATGATGTGCCTTACACTAACTCCTTCCTTCAATTTCTCAGCCACAGATTGTTTGGTAGTCTTATTCAGCCTTAAATGTCCCAGTTTTTTATCATGATTATAATGGTATGGAATGTACGTAATTGATACTGAGCCTGTCTTTAAACATGTTATTGCCTTTATGTATGCTGAACAGCTCACATTAATTTTACTCATTCCTTGACTTTTTAGACCCCTTTTCCCACTACCACGTGGGTTATAACTTCCACTTCGATTACAATACAAATAATAATGCTGATAATTTAGTATAGGTTTTGGGGCAGTATGCATCACAAACCATTAATGTGAGGTCCTGTCTTCCTCTTCTTTCCAGATGGAAAATTCATCAAAACTATCAAAAGTCCGTTCTATCTTGTCAATGACATAGCTGTGACCTTGTTTGAGGTGTTCCACTAATTCTGATGCATTTACAAATCTAAAAATAAGGTAATCCATTAGTATCAAGTAAACAATTTGCGGTAAAATATTACCTTTTAGAACAGATGCTGCATCCAATATGCCCTTTATCTTCCTTATGAGCCATACTGACATGCAGAGATAAACTACTTTTGTGGGAATACTGATGATTGCAGAATTTATAAAGCCAGACCTTATTTGTAGATTCACTTAGCTTATCAGTACCAGCAAGAAGATTAAAACCATTTTCAGGGGCAGCACACTCACTTTTCATATCACCAGATGAAGTAGATAGTATGCCGATTGAAGAAGGCTCATGTTTTGTAGAATGAGTATGAAGCAAAGAGATATTTTCTTCTGCATTACATTTTCGTAGTGTAGAGATTGATGACTGTGCTTGAGAAAGAGGCAATGATGACACTTGTGATTTAGGTGTAAACTCTGGAAAGTGATACAAAAATGGCACATATAAATGTCTTTAAATTATCTTTAAAGGATTGTTATCACAGTAATTAAAAAGTAGAATACCAGAAGTTTGTGAAGTAGATGTCTTCATACATGACGATGCAGATGTCCCTTCACATGATGATCTCTGTAATTGTAATTTAAAACTAAAGCACTGAAGTGCAAACCCTCAGCCCTAGTTAGCTAGTATGATAAAGAAAATAATAACAAAGGAAAAGTGTATAAACAAAAAAAAAGAAAGAGAAGTGGCATGAAGAGAGGCAGGAAAGAGAAAAAGACAATGAAGAGGGACAAAAGAAAGAGGAATGAATGAAAAAAGGTAGGAAGAAAAGAAAAAGAAAGAAAGAAAAACAGTACACGAAAGAAAGAGGAAATGAAAGGAAACGGTAGGAAAAAAATAAAAACAGTAGGAAGAAAGAGGAAAATAAAGAAAAATAAGGCAAGAAGACAAAAGGAAAAAGAAAAAAAAACAGGATGAAAAAAAAAAAGCATCGACGAGGGTTCGAACCAGAGATTTTTAGGTTAGGTATTTGCTCACTCGACAACTACGCAACGCAACACCTCACGCTGAATGCATGTAATTGTTAGCTATTTAAAAGTGATTTGCAACCTGCAAGCTGGCTCACGTGACAAGCAAGTTTTTTAAGGGGCGGTTCTCATTATTATAACGTACGATTGTAAGACTGAAATTCTACTCGCTTTTTCTTGAAAACTAAGTCAAAACTAACAATTTTGGCACATTAAAGGGACTTACTCTGTGAAGTGCTATAGTTTGATGTCGCTTTCAAAGCCTGGGTAGCCATACTCTTCGAGATCCCCTGGTGACTGAATGAATGACAGGTTGACTACTATAAACCCTCAGGCGCATGCGCGCTGCTGAGGGTTAACTCAGGCGCATGTGCGCTGTAACTAATAGCTACTACAAACTATTTCAATTTGCTATTTATGAAAACTACCGTTTCAGATGCGCTCTAATACCACAAAATAGCGAAGCGAGCGATGCACGTTCCCTGTAATTGCAGCTATTCCATGCATGCTTGGTGTGGCTACAAAATACTGTCAAAGTGAGAAAACAATAGTGGTAGCTTTTTTCTATGATGAGGAATAGTCTAATAAATAAATTAGGAACATTTAATGGCTTTTCAAAAAGAAGGATTCTTTACTTTGCTACCTGTTTCTGTTTCGTTTTAGCTCTCCTCCTCCTTGCCCTGTCTTTTTCATTTCTTATCTATTTCCTTACTAATTTTTCTTCTGGAGTTTCTAACGCCCTCAAAGCTTGACAGAGCGTTTCTAACGTTTTGTTTCTCTTTCGCAGAATTTGTTTCACTGGGCCATCGCTACTTCGTACGGCGGGTAAACAAAACAAAATGTTGCTAAGAAGGTTACCCGGCCCGCACAAGCGCGTAGGAGAAAATGTGCACACGTACGCCCACGCAAGAACAAAAACAATTCCTAGACTTAACTAGTGGTGTGCTTGAGCACAAATGGCGAGCGAGCCTTAAACTACACTATTGTTAAATGATTGATTTTAATTAAACTACACTGTTGTTAAATGATTGATTTTAACAACTAACACTTAAGCTACTAAAATAAAGTCGAGTTTTTTAATTACGTATGCGGTAAAGGGGTTTCAATGCCATAGTAACCGCTCCCCTCAACTGTTTGAATTGTAAAAGAAGCAACAAAATCAAGTCACGTTATTTAAAGTTATCTTTGTGACATTCTTAATAGTAATTGTAACGCACAATACATTCACACAACTGAACATACCTACGCAAGACTTACCTTCGTGGTTCGTCTAGTGGACAATGAATTTACAAGTTAATGCTGTTGAGTAGGGCTTATAACTGTGACAAATAGCGACTAACTCGAATAGAAATGGAGCTCCCATAAGATTTTGAGGTTTAACTGCACCCCAAAACAATTCAAAGCCGTAAACAATTCAATTTCTAAGGTGATACGGGTAATGGTCGCTAAACCGGAGGATTCTGTTTAGTGAAGTTTGGGACGGGGTCGAACGCGGAGCGAACCCAAAAATACGGAAAATGACATATATACGTCCAAACATATAATATAAATAAATAAACTAGTGGTGGGTGTGCTTAATGGCGAGAGAGCCTGATAGTTAGGTAACATAAAATGTTACTATTTTTAGCTTACTTCATGCAAACACTACAATAGCAGTTATGACATTTTATTTCAGCAAACAAATACAAAATCACTCTCTTACCTGATTAATAGTAACTTTTTGTAGTATCAAACATCAACCATTCTGATAATCTCAATCACCAGTAACTCTTGAACAAGCTCTCAGCTACGATAAAAAATAAACCAGTGTTATTATTTGTAATTTTAGCCAACAAATATGGAATTACTACTTACATCATTCTTGAGTATTGCTAACTTCTGTAGTATCAAATTGAAGTTACTTTGACCATCTGAATTACCTTGAATTCTTGACAACAAGCTCTCACCTACAAAAACAAAAGACAATCAATTTTAGCACACAAATACAAAATTACTTTCTTACCTCATTTTCTTGAGCAGTGGTAACTTTTGTAGTACCAAATTTGAGCCAATCTGATTATTTGAATTTACCAGTCACTGTTGACAAGCTCTTAGCTACAAAAAAGAAAGGCCAGAGTTAATTTTGCATATTTAGCTAACAAATATGGAATTACGTACTTACCACAGCTTCCCTCAGAAGTAGTAGCTTCCTTAGCATTAATACTACGGCATTCTGACTACCAACGGCTCTTGACAACCAACAACCGGCACTCCGTATCCCCCATAAAACGGCGAAGTTTTGAAATTAAGTCTGGAAAAGGGTCTTCAATGCCATAGTAACCGGTCGAATCAACTCTTTGTTTCTTGAAAAGCAAGCATTTTCGCAGGAATTTTCTCACACTTTGGAGCTTAAGAATAAAGTAAGGCTTGCTTAATGCTGTAGTTTCAGAATAAACTGGGGTCAAGCCTAAAAAAAGCCGGAGAAAAAAGTTTCCCGCGCGCGCGTTTAAAGGGCATAACGTACAATCCATACATACATACATACATATATACATATAACATATACTCGATTTTGCATTATCCACCCCTAAATTTTTCTTTGTGATATTCTTAATAGTAGTTGTAACGCACAATACTTTCACACAACTGAACATACCTACGCAAGACTTACCTTCGTGGTAAGTCTAGTGGACAATGAATTTTCAAGTAAATGCTGTTGAGTAGGGCTTATAACTGTGACAAATAGCGTATTAACTTACCCACACCACTAACACGAATAGAAATGGAGCTCCCATAAGTTTTTTGCGTTTTAACTGCACCCGCAAAACAATTCAAAGCGGTAAACGATTCAATTTCTAAGGTGATACGGGTAATGGTCGCTAAACAAGAGGATTCTGTTTAGTGAAGTTTGGGACGGGGTCAAACGCCGAGCGAACACAAAAATACGGAGGGTCAAAGTACAAAATGACACACAAATAAACAAACATCCCCGATTTTCAATTGTGTTACCCCTGTAAGTGTCTCGCTCGCTACGCTCGCCCGCCGATAATACTATCTCGCTCGTTCCGCACGTTCGCCCAATATTTCAGATTTTCAATTGTGTTACCCCTGAGAGTGTCTCGCTCGCTCGCCAATAAATCAATATTGAGGTTTGTATGTGATTTACAAAATCCTGAGACACTAGAGCGAGCCCAAGTAGCTTAGGTTTGTGAATCACAATACAAACCTATTTTTATAGGTTTTTATAACAATTAGCTCTATTTGTAGCTCTCTCAGGTCATTATCCAAATTACATATATATATATATATATACATCTTCTAATTTAATGAATTTCTTTACTGATCTCAGTTCCATAGAGAACAATATGATGCCTGTGCCTGTGAAGTGCCACCATATACCTGTTCCCAAGATGCTAGACAAGTCATAGTTCCCTGTATACCAGGTTTGGGTGGTAGCTTCCGCATCTCAAATCCAGATGGTAATTTAGGAGCAGTGGATTCATACAGTGAGGGTATCACTTATTATTTAGCAGGTAATTTGAAACTGTAAAATGTATAAGCTTAAATTTAATTCTTACTTTCCTAAAACTTAGGTTTCCCAGAAGGTGAAGAATCATGTGGTTCAATGAGACTTAAAGCTGTTTTCTCTCTTGCAAGTAAGTTAGAGAATATGTTATTTCATAATAATAATGAAACTGTAGGACCTAGTTATAACCCTTAGTGTTAATACCGAAAAAAACAAAACAACAATAAATAATTGATGTTGCTGGAGAACCCTCAATAGCCAAGAGTGCTAGCTATTTCAGTTTGGGGTTAAGAGTTTATTGTGTGATAGTATAATTTCATCATGTGGATGCTACAGTGCATCTCCAAGTCAATAATTTAATTGTATTAATCAACACACTATTTTATGCCGGTCAGATACTAATTTGAATATTCTTCAGTGACTAGGTAATATTGAACTAATGCCTGTCAGGTGTCTAAGTACTGTTGTATGATTATTTTAACTTTAAACACTCTGGCCAGCAACAAAAAATTGATGGAGTTTTTTTTTTTTAATTACAAGGAATTTCAGTGCCATAGTAACCATTACCACAACTGTTTGACTTACCGACAGATTTGAACCTAATCCTATAATAGGACATGCTTGTGTAAAGGCAGCTATATTTGTTAGTAAACATTTACTTTTTGTTATTCTTTAGGTAAGAACTAACTGTAATGCACAATACTTTCACACCACACTTGTTCACTGGACTTACTAACACAAGACTTAATTTCGAGGTTATACTATTAGACAATGAACTTACAAGTAAGAATAACAGTGTTGCATAGGCCATATAACCATGAAAAATAGCACTAACTCACTACCATTACTAATTTTAATAGAAGATAAACTCTGGTAAGTTTGTAAGTTTTAACTGCACCCGCAGAGGAATTCAAAGCAGTAAGCAATTCTTTGGATGATATGGGTAAATATCGATTAACCAAAATATTCCGTTTAGTGGAGTATGGGTCGAGGTCGACCCCCTAACAAACACAAAAAAATGAGGGTCAAAGTACAAAATGGCATACATGCATCCAAACATATACATAAACAATTAAATATCCCGATTCTCAAATTGTCACCCCTGTATAGTGTCTCGCTCACTTCACTCGCTCGTAAATATTTAAAAACATTAATTAAAGTACGTACATATATACATACATGCATGCATGCATATGTGCGTGCACATGTACATACATGCATGCATACATACATACATACATACATATACAAGTTGTTAGAAATTTTAATTCAATTAGAGCAATGTATGTAAAATTGTATTTTTATCTCAGGGTATGTGGTTGTGGTTGTTGTTTTTGTTTTAGCTGTAGTAACTTCTACTACTGCATTTAAATCGACAATCTCTACAGATGCAGCTGTTGTCACACCTAAAAAAAAATCGAACACTGTTATACTGAGGCTATCTCTCTTCACTTTATCTATATTAATAATTCCAATATTGCAGTTTATATTTTTCACTGCTTTGTAATTATAAGAGAACAATAAAAAAAAAAGTGGTGATTTATTACTGTGGAATCCAATGAATTGCACACACAACCACATGAAGTCAATGAGATGATGTTTGGTTAAGTTTCAACTTCACTGTTAGCTATAAAATACTTTGTATGCTTGTGATTATAATTCTAGTTTACTGTAGAAAAAGCTGGTATGTTCATTCTTCCACCCAACTAATTAAAGAATAAAAAATGTTCAATTCATGCTTCTGAATGTGTCATAATTATACATCCATTATACATAGCTACAAGATAAACAGGTGTCAGGTAAGGAGGATCAAGGGGGGAGGGGGGGGGGCGAGAGGATTAGTGCTCCCCCCCCCCCTTTCTATATCAATATTTTACATTTCAATAAATTTTGCAAGTTTTGACTTAACAACTATTTGCTGGATCCACCCCTGGATATATAGATCGATGCTACATTTCATTCACAGGAAGTAACTATTTTTTTGAGGTTTTTGTTGAATGACCATCTGTTTTAATTGCTGAGCATATGGTCTAGCTAAGAGCATCACAATACTGTCTAGGTATAAGGCAAAGCACCATTTTCATGATGCATGAGGAGGGAGATTAAGTGACTACTATCTCACTTTTTAAATTAAAACCACATCAGCTAACACCAGCCAGATCTTCAGGAAGCAGATTTGTAAGATTTAACACACTGTAAGTAGAAGACACTCGTACTTTTGCCTATGTTTGCATCTTCATAGAACATGTAAAAGGGCTTGTGTAATTTTGAAAGGAAGTTTGCCGGTGGAATATGTCACCAAAAGACCAATCAGGGTTGCCCTCATATAGATAAAGTGGTGTGTGTATGCTGTTTTCTTTGTAATTTATGTGTGACTCACTAGTATCTAACTTTTGACTATCACCAATTTTTTGTTCACTTTCTAAAAATATTCTTAAAACAGTACTATATTCTTAAACTACTGATGTTCTACAGCACATATCTCGAGTGAGGTGGTCAGACTGAAATTCTAATTTGAATGCTAGCAGTTACAATATTTCTGTTAGTTGATGAATGTATTTGTTTAATTTATTGTGCTATTCTCTAGCAACACACAACACTTGTACACACATAATATACACTTGATCACTGGATACACCACAGGGCAAAAACTTGAATTTCCTTTAGTCACTTATTTAAGACATTTTGTATTTTCAACACTTTTCCTGTAGAGGATAGGGCTAAATGCCTGTAGTGGATACTGAATTTTGAACATTATCATATCATTGTCATTAGGTACGTCATTCGCATTACTCACTGGTCAGTCATGTGAACATTCAGTCAGTCCATGTGTCTTGTCGATTTTATTATTTGAATTAATAATAACTAAGGTTTTACCTGAGTGAACCTTTTTTGTTTGCTACCCCAGCAACATGCCCTGCACTATAGGACATTTAGCCCTATCCTCTACCAGAAAAGTGGAGTAACATGAAATTTCCTAAATATGTGACTACAGGAAATTTTTGCCCTGTGTACCAGCACAAAATTTCCATCGTATTCTCTTCAGGACTGGCTATTGGGCAATTTATTTTCTAGGAGTAAGCAATCAATTTTCCTAGACGGGTAAGGATCGCTAAACCAAAAGATTGTGAAGATATTTAACCTGGAATAAATAAATAAAAAATAAATATACATGTATATAGTACTCATTACATGATGGCTAAATATTTCACTGAGCAGGCTAATTTATTTTTCACGAGTCAGAGGCAAGTGAAAATAAACCCTGAAAGTGAAATACCGTGTACAATTGGCCAGGGTGACTAATGGCTAAGTTGACTAACCACCTTGCTGACTAACTGTTCTTTACCCAGTGTTTGATCGCATGCGCAGTAGCTACACTTCATGATCTTTACCGATGCCAATATCCTCTACCAAGTCGCTTCTTGGCAGATAGAGTGACTGACTGACTGACTGACTGACTGACTGACTGACTGACAGACAAACTGTGTTTGTGACCCTGTCGTGCATGCACGCTGAGGGTTACCAAACAGGCATTTGAAAGGAAATTTGCTCCAATATCTCTTTAAATCTTATAATAAGTAGTGAATACTGCATAATTAGATACCCTTAGGCTCCTAGTACCGCTACTCTCTGACGCTACATCTCAAGCTTCTAAATCCCTCAGATTTCAAGGTACCGCACTCTAACTATTATGTAGAATTGCGCTCCCACGAACAAAGTTATTGCAAGGTCAGAGAGGCTCAATACTATGTAACCTGCTGATAGTATGGCGTGTAAATTGCCCTTTCAAAAAGTATGGGAAAAATCGCTGTTCAATTGAAATCGCACGGGGAAAGTGAAATAGCACGTAACTAAGTGAAATAGCACGTAACTAAGTGAAATAGCACGGTATCTAAGTGGACACTTAAGTGAAATACCGTGGTAGCTAAGTGAAATAGTACGGGTAAGTGCGCACGCGTGCAGCGTTAACCTTGGAAACGTACAGTTCGAGTAGTTTCTAGAGTTGGAGAGAATGTCGGAAGCTCTACCGGTATTAAAGGAAATATTTTTCAACAGATTAGGAGGAGCCGTACGTTGAGAACAAAGTTCCAGAAGGAGCTAATCCTGAAATAAGGAAATAGTGAGTGAACTATACAGCGTAGCTACAATTGAAAATGATTTTTTTAAAAGCTAGCCTACTATTAGCGAACGATATTTTGTCCAATAGTCAAGTCACGAAGAGAATACAACACAGGTCTTGTGCTGGTATATCCAGTGTACAACTATTTGTTGCTAAAGAATAACAATAAACTAAGCTAAAGAATGACAATAAACTAAACAAAAATATTTTTAACTACCTATCAAAAATTATTAGCAGCTAGCATTCAAATGTAAACTTCAGCAGACCTGCTCGCTCGCCATTAGTGAAGCACTTCACTAGTTTTAATATTAGTCATACTAAAAAATGAAGAAAATTAAAAGGTAAGACGTCTGACCAGTACCTAGTCACGCGTAGAGCGACCCTTTACCGCGCGAGGATTATAATCCTTCTGAATATTGGTCTGGCGTCTGCCTTCGTTTGATTTTCCGCCACGCAATGAAAATGTACTTGTGAGCTGATTCTATTAGTATAGTGATGATTCCAATACAGCTCCTATTAATATTAGCACTTGGATTTGGTAGAACAGAAGGCGTGCTCCACACTTTAGTATGGACTACTGAAGGGCTCTCACAAAACAGTCCGGAGTAATTCATTAATTTGTATTATCCTTATGCTGAATGAATATATGAATAAATACACGCATAGCTAGATATACAAATGCATGCCCATACCACATGCAACTGTATTTATCATAGCTAGCTATATTGTTATGATGTTTTTGTTATTTTAGCTTTCCTTTGATGGTGAAAATAGGTGATGTTATAGGAATTACAGAGTGTGATAATTTGCTAATATATGTACTAGTAAGTTTTTCTTTTCTTACTTATAATTTGTATACATTGTAATCCAGTGTGGTTGTTATTTTTTAAGTGCTAAATTTTTTTCATGCTTTAACTTTTTAAAAAAATTGAGTTGCGGAAGTCAGCATTTCCAGTACCTAGCTAGTACTTAATGAACTTCTGAGTTTATATATATATATATATATATATATATAT
>WLWD01001633.1_pt1 | contig 40943 bp, 32 predicted proteins | sample 6712731 | NCBI WGS metagenome assembly WLWD01 (sample SAMN12718690, study PRJNA576275) | sponge metagenome | isolation source: marine sponge | host: Mycale hentscheli | place: New Zealand: South Island, Marlborough, Capsize Point | collected 2014-11-01
GTGCGTACACACAGTGGTATTACTAGTGCGTGTGTACACAGTGGTAATACTAGTGCGTACACACAGTGGTAATACTAGTGTGTGTACAGTGATATTACTAGTCCGTGTGTGCACACAGTGGTAATACTAGTGTGTGCACACAGTGGTAATACTAGTGTGTGTACACAGTGGTATTACTAGTCTGTGTGTGCACACAGTGGTAATACTAGTGCGTGTACACAGTGATATTACTAGTATGTGTGTGCACACAGTGGTAATACTAGTGCGTGTACAGTGGTATTTCTAGTGCGTGTGTTCACACACTAGAATACCAGAACGCACTAGAATACTAGTACGTGTGTGAACGCACTAGAAATACCAGTATGTGCGTGCACGCACTAGAAATACCAGTACGTGCGTGCACGCACTAGAAATACCAGTACGTGCATGCATGCATTAGAAATACCAGTACGTGCATGCATGCACTAGAAATACCAGTACATGCGTGCAGCACTAGAAATACAAGTTTGTGCATGTACAGATTAGAAATAATAGTAGTGCGTGCATGCACTAGAAATACTTGTAAGTGCATAGGTATACAAACTTTAATGAACACTTAAAATTACTGCTTGGATTAACGACAGACTTACTTACCTTTATCTTTTCTTTATAATTCCTACTTCCATGGTACCTCACTAGATAAGCAGGTAGCAGCAGCACCAATATTCTCAAAGCTAAAAGAAAAGGAATAAAAATACAGCGAAAATGGCTACCAGCAACAACCCCGAAATAAGGAAAGACATCCTACCCTTTCTAAAAGCTGTTCCGTAAAACAAGATAATCTATCACTACCAACATAGAACTACAGACAAGCTCACTCACCTTTGCACAGTAGACAAGAAGACTAAGAGAAGACAGTAGTAGAGCTTTTGTTTGTGCTCGGCGGATTACGCGCAGTAATGAACTTTTGTATATTTATTGTCTTTTTCTTTACCAGTTTGTATAGCTGATCTTTTACTTTAATATCAAAACTAAAAAAAAAATAAATAAATTTAAAAAAAATAAAAAAATAATAATAATAAGCAATAGTATACGCCTTTGGGGCTCCAAATCTCGATGTTCAATGGATCTTTGATGCTTGCAGAAATCCTGTATGAATTATACGAGGCAATAATAGATTTAGCTGTTGGAATCAAAAGCAAATTGCCGATTGCTCAGCTGGGTCTCCCTGTACAGTTACATGTAGGTCTGATAATGAGATCCAATTTGACAATCTATAAATCGTTGTTTTTGCATAGCTGGGCAAGCTCGCTCGCCACACTACACTGTGAGCACATCCTTAGTACCAGCGAAGCTGATTGACATTTAAAACTGTATATTACCTAGTGAGCCCATATAGAGACTTTAAAAAAAATTCCTATGTTAAAAAAAGCTACTGATCGCCAATAAAATATTGCCCCATTTATTAAGAGAGTCGATGAACCCAAGCCAGCAATAATGTATATAAACATATATATGACTTTGCATTAACCAGACTCGAGAGTGTCTCGCTCGCTTGCTAATTATAGAAAAAAAGTTCAATTTGCTAAGGCTTGCTTCCAAAACGAAGAAAAAAAAGCGATATTTTATTTTGTTTACCAATCGTTAAAGCTCTTAGTTTTGCTAGTTTGCTAACCCTGCTTTAGTCTAAGCTTCCATATTTACAGGTAGCAATGCTATGGTTAGTATAAAAACACACACACTTTCACTCGTCGCATGCGAGTCAAACCTGAGCATGCCTCACTTGCTTCTCTCATTTGCAAATTGAAGTGCACCCTTACATATTTCAACATCATAATGCAACCTTCAAGCATCTGAACACCCTAATTATGATTCAGTTATTAATAAATTCAAATTTTTTTATATTTTTGTTATACAACAATTCAATGGACTTCTTTTATCACTTCACTTACCTAAATGATAACGCTTTGTTTTAGACAACAAATTTTCTCTGAGAATGAGAGTTCAGATAAGTGAGGATGCATTATTATTTTAGGAACGTGCATTTCCAATTCCTTTCTATCCCACATCAGTTGGCAAAGGGTCACCCTCATGAGAGAGAACTATTCCTAGTATATTAGAGGGTCACCTCTATACTGTGATTCTAAGTTAATTTTTAAATTACTAGCTATTATTACTATAGCTATGCTGGTTAGTGGCTCTGTGAAGTGCTTACATCAATTGTCCTGATTTTCAATCATTTTGCACAGAAGCCTCTTTGCGCATAGCCAGCGTGGATTTATTGCACCCTTGCATACCACCGAAGAATCTCCTTCTACTCCAGAGTTATCGAGGACCTCAAAGCTAGCCATAGTTAGTGCAACGCCTGGCGCGAAAAGACAGTGCAGGTTCGTATTTTTTTTATATTCCGCATAATTTCGCTTAATTAGAACGTAGTCAATGGTCAACGTTGCTAATAGTGCAGCACTTCAATTGACCATAACGTTACTTATAAGCAGAGCTTGACTCGCGCGAACCGGGTGAGCTTCCGTAATGTCATCATGAAAATCCCTCGGATACTGTATCGTTGCGGTCTACATTATCCGTGTAACGGGATTTATTTTTTGGTTGTGTAGTGTGCGTCAATTTGAGTGTTAGCCAACACCCAACTTGCTTAGTGCTACACATATTATGGCCAGTTTGAAGGAGATTGTAGGTAGGGAAGGGCGTGTTTTCGAGAGGGAAACTTTAGCATGTGTCGGGCAACTTCCTAATGCAACAGTGAGCAGCAAATCACCGTTTCTGCTGCTTCCAGAAATTGTAACTATCCCTATAGAGCCTTATTTTGGACCTGGAAAGTACCACAGATACAGAATTGACGACTTCCCTTCAAGAGCAGCACATTCTTATTCCTCTGTAAGAAATAAGCATACTGAATTCAAGGGTTTTCTATCTGGCAATCATGCTTTTCGAGACTCTAATGTTTCGATTGATTGTGACCAAGGTCTTGGTGATATGTCAAATAACGAACTAGTATCACGAGGTGTTCAAAAAGTGGATATTATAATTCGGGCGGCACAAGGGACTCCAGTTGTACTCATAGAGGTTGAATCAAGTAGCAATGTTGAAAGCACAGTGGCCAAACTTTCGATCGGATTAATGAGTCAACTTCTATATTTAAGAAGACGTGGAATGTTTATCGATAAAGTCAAGGGTTTTTTCATGCCCGTTAATGAAGGATATGCTGAAGAAGTTACTGGTACATTTGTTGATGAAGATATTCAATTTGTGTTCACCAGGATAGCGTTAAAACGTGATGAGGTTGAAGACTCCATCGTTCAAGCTTGGCGAAATCAAAAGAATTTGGTACCATTGCTCAGTAATTCTTTTTTATGTCTTCCCATTAATCCACAATCAATTCAAAGATGTTTTGGCAAAAACGCTGTTCAAGTGAGGTCTGGGCTTTCAATTGTCATACATGATAGTGAAAAAAAATTGTACTTCAAGTACAGTCTTGAGTCAAACGATCCAGAAATGAAGTTAATGTTTAAACGTAATAGACCTGCATTATCAGTCTATCCTGTTGATATATTCGATGCTCTTAATAAACTATTCATTCAATTTCCAGAAATGTTACCACCTATCAAAAAACACGATATTACTTCTAGTGCTATCTTGATTGAACTTGTAAATGGGACAATACAAGCACTACAAGAGTTGCATGAATTGGGCAAGGCTCACAACGATGTGAGACTTGAAAATATTTGTTTTCGTCCCACAGACCATACTCCAGTCTTGATAGACTTTGGTAGATCTTGTGATGTGTCTAAATCTCTTACGACTGGTAGATTTGGACAATCAACCATGTATAAGTTTCATGAACTATCATGGAATGCCGGAAAACTTGACTTTAGGCAAGTGTCCATAATGATAACGTACATACAGAGTACGAATGCTAGTATAGATTATCACCAAATAAAAGTGAATGATCAAGCCCATCAATTTCTTCAACAGATGTTCTCTCAAGGTATGTTAAATGTTTAGCATGAATATTATACCAATGTATGATCTCTCGTTTCATTAGGTGTATATGACGGAAATTTGTACAACGACTGGTGTCGTTCACTTTGTGAGGATACACAGAATTGACAATTTCGAAGAAAAGAAATGAAATGCTGTCCAAGTGACTAAACCTTTCAACCCAATTGAAAAATTATCACATTTAAATTTACGTCACAAGAAGTGTAACTATTTTCCTCTAGGAGACCTAAATTGGGAGGGAGTGGTTACCCAGAAACCATATCGTGTAGGTGATACAAGGCACATGAGGTGAACATGGCCACCAATTCGGGTGGGCGTGACAGCTTTCCTTTCCGTAAAACAAGTGCGTTTGTTTGTCGGCTAATGTATTTTCTATGGGGAAAGAACGGGAGGAGACTTAAATTGGGAGGGAGTGGTTACCCAGAAACCATATCGTGTTGGTGATACAAGGCACATGAGGTGAACATGGCCACCAATTGGGATGAGCGTGGACGCTTTGCTTTTCGTAAAACAAGTGCGTTTGTTTGTCGGCTAATGTATTTTCTATGGGGAAAGAACGGGAGGAGACTTAAATTGGGAGGGAGTGGTTACCCAGAAACCATATCATGTTGGTGATACAAAGCACATGAGATGGATGTGGCCACCAATTGGGGTGGGCGTGGCAGCTTTTCTTTCCGTAAAACAAGTGCGTTTGTTTTTCGGCTAATGTATTTTCTATGGGGAAAGAACGGGAGGAGACCTAAGTTGGGAGGGAGTGGTTACCCAGAAACCATATCGTGTTGGTGATACAAGGCACATGAGGTGGACGTGGCCACCAATTGGGGTGGGCGTGACAGCTTTTCTTTCCGTAAAACAAGTGCGTTTGTTTGTCGGCTAATGTATTTTCTATAGGGAAAGAACGGGAGGAGACCTAAATTGGGAGGGAGTGGTTACCCAGAAACCATATCGTGTTGGTGATACAAGGCACATGAAATGAACATGGCCACCAATTGGGGTGGGCGTGACAACTTTCCTTTCCGTAAAACAAGTGCGTTTGTTTGTCGGCTAATGTATTTTCTATGGGGAAAGAACGGGAGGAGACTTAAATTGGGAGGGAGTGGTTACCCAGAAACCATATTGTGTTGGTGATACAAGGCACATGAGGTGAACATGGCCACCAATTGGGGTGGGCGTGGCAGCTTTCCTTTTCGTAAAACAAGTGTGTTTGTTTGTCGGCTAATGTATTTTCTATGGGGAAAGAACGGGAGGAGACCTAAATTGGGAGGGAGTGGTTACCCAGAAACCATATCGTGTTGGTGATACAAGGCACATGAGGTGGACGTGGCCATCAATTGGGGTGGGCGTGGCAGCTTTTCTTTTCGTAAAACAAGTGTGTTTGTTTGTCGGCTAATGTATTTTCTATGGGGAAAGAACAGGAGGAGACCTAAATTGGGAGGGAGGGGTTACCCAGAAACTATATCGTGTTGGTGATACAAGGCACATGAGGTGAACATGGCCACCAATTGGGGTGGGCGTGACAACTTTCCTTTCCGTAAAACAAGTGCATCTTCTTTGTCCTATGTAAATACATAATGTGGTTATTACAAAACTAATACATTTACAGATTAGAACATATTAATTCCACAGAAACAAATTACGCTCTATATAAGACTTTTACAAAGTTGATTATCTTAGCATGATGTAGTTGAATCATTTCTGAATGATTATAAAAATGTATCGCTACTGTTACATAAAGTATAATCGGTTATAAAAATGTACCACTATAATTACATAGAGTAGAGCTGGTTATATAAATAGACGACTACGGTTACGTAAAGTAAGCTTGTTATAGAAATGTACCACTACTATTACATAGTTTGGAGCTGGTTATAAAAATGTACCACTACTGTTTCATATAATACAGCTTGTTATAAAAATGTACCACTACTGGTACATAGAGTATGAATAGTTACTGTTGCATAAAGTAGAGCTAGTTATAAAAGTGTACCACTACTGTTACATAGAGTAGAGCTAATTATAGAGATGTACCACTATTGTTACATAAAGTACAGCTAATTATAGGAATGTACCACTACTGTTACATAGAGTAGAGCTGGTTATAGGAATGTACCATTAAGTAGAGCTAGTTATACAAATGTACCACTGTTATATAGAGTACAGCTGATTATAGAAATGTACCGCTACGGTTACATAGAATAGAGCTGGTTATAGGATTGTACTACTACTGTTACATAAAGTAAAGCTGGTTATAAAAATGTACCACTACTGTTACATAGAGTAAAATTGGTTATACAAATGTACCACTACAGTTACATAGAGTAGAGCTGGTTATAAGAATGAATGACTAGCTTGTTATAAGGATGTACCACTACTGTTACATAGAGTAGAGCTGGTTATAGGGATGTATTATTAAGTAGAGCTAGTTATACAAATGTACCGCTACTGTTACATGGAGTACAGCTGATTATAAAAATGTATCGCTACTGTTACATTAAGTATAATCGGATATAAAAATGTACCACTATAATTACATAGAGTAGAGCTGATTATATAAATAAACTGTTACATAAAGTAGAGCTTGTTATAGAGATGTACCTTTACTGTTACATAAAGTAGAGCTGGTTATAGGAATGTACCAATACTGGTACTTAAAGTACAGCTAGTTGTAAAGATGTACCACTATTGTTACATAGAGTAGAGCTGGTTATAGGAATGTACTTCTATTGTTACATTAAGTAGAGCTGGTTATAAAAATGTACCACTACTGTTACATAGAGTAAAACCGGTTATAAAATGTACCATTACAGTTACATAGAGTAGAGCTGGTTATAAAAATGAACGACTCTGTAACATAAAGTATAGCTTGTTATAGGAGTGTACCACTACTGTTACATAAAGTAGAGCTAGTAATAGGAATGTACCAATACTGATACTCAAAGTACAGCTAGTTTTAGAGATGTACCACCACTGATACATAGAGTAGAAAAGGTTATAAAGATGTACCACTACTGTTACATAAAGTAAAGCTGGTTGTAGACATGTACCTTTACTGATACATAGAGTAAAACTGGTTATATAAATGTACCACTAAAGTTACATAAAATAGAGCTCGTTATATTATTACTGTTGCATATAGTAGAGCTAGTTATAAAAATGTACCACTACTGTTTCATAAAGTAGAGCTGGTTATAGAGATGTACCATTATTGTTACATGAAATATAGCTAATTATAGAAATGTACCACTACTGTTACGTTAAGTAAAGCTGGTTATAGGGATGTACCATTAAGTAGAGCTAGTTATACAAATGTGCCACTGCTGTTGCATGAAGTAAAGCTGATTATAGAAATGTACCGCTATTGTTACATAGAGTAAAGATGGTTATAGGAATGTACTACTACTGTTACATAAAAGAGAGCTTGTCATAAAAATGTACCACTACTGCTACATAGAGTAGAGCTGGTTATAAAAATAAACGACTACTGTAACATAGAATAGAGTTAATTATAAAAATGTACTTCTACTGTTACATAAAGTAGAAGAAATTATAAAAATGTACCATTATTGTTACATAGAGTAAAGTTGGTTATAGAAATGTACTAATACTGCTACTTAAAGTACAGCTAGTTATAAAAATGTACCATTATTGTTACATATAGTAGAGCTAGTTATAAAAATGTACTGCTACTGTTACATAAAGTATAGCTGATTAGCAATGTACCACTACTGTTACATAGAGTAAAACCGATTATAAAATGTACCACTACAGTTTCATATAATACAGCTGGTTACATAGAATAGAGCTGGTTATAAAAATAAACGACTACTGTAACATAAATTAGAGCTTGTTATAGAATTGTACCACTACTGTTACATAGAATAGAGCTGGTTATAGGAATGTACCAATACTGTTACTTAAAGTACAGCTAGTTATAGGTATGTACCACTACAGTTACATAGATGTACCACTACTGTTACATAAAGTAAAGCTTGTTATAGACATGTACCTTTACTGATACATAAAGTAAAACTGGTTATATAAATGTACCACTAAAGTTACATAGAATAGAGCACGTTATAAAAATGAACGACTACTGTTACGTAAAGTGAGCTTGTTATAGAAATGTACCACTACTGCTACATAGTTTTGAGCTGGTTATAAAAATGTACCACTACTGTTTCATATAATACAGCTGGTTATAAAAATGTACCACTACTGGTACATAGAGTACGAATAGTTACTGTTACATAGAGTAGAGCTGGTTATAGAGATGTACCACTACTGTTACATAGAGTAGAAAAAATTATAGAAATGTACCACATATATTACGTAGAGTAGAGCTGGTTATAGAAATGTACCATTAAGTAGAGCTAGTTATACAAATGTACCACTACTGTTTCATAGAGTAAAGCTGATTATAAAAATGTACCGCTACTGTTACATAAAGTAAAGCTGGTTATATGAATGTACTACTACTGTTACATAAAGTAGAGCTGGTTATAGTAGAGCTGGTTATTAAATGAACGATTACATGTTACTTAATCCTGCAGCTCGTACCTTGAAAACACCTTAGTTCACTGCCAGCCCTCTCATGCCCCGGCAGTGAACCATTATTCCCACATACAAATGCCAATTAATGTTACCACCATTATTATGTATACCTACTTACCTTGTCATCCCTCCCTAGCTGCTCTCCCATGGCCGCAGCTCTAGTAGCTGAGTCTTTTGGCTCAGGTGGAGCCGGAAACCCTGCCCCCCAATCAGCTTGGGCTGACTGGGGTGTAATTAACGGGGCGGGGCAAGCCCCTTTAATTCCGGCACCCACGTTTTCACGGTAAACAGGAAAACTGCTTACCGGAGGTTAAAATTAAAAGAAATAAAAGATGCCCCCCCCCCCTTTACTAATTCCTCTTTCGGTCAGGTAAGGTGTGGGTGGGTGGGAAAATCTTTCGTTCCGCAACTTTTCTCTTCCCCGCTCGTATATTCTAATTATTCACCTCCCACACGTGGGGAGCCCTGTGCGCATACCCCGCCAGACACTCCCCTCCTACCTAACCAACCATTGCTGGTACTCCGCCTGGTATTAACCCCGCCTAGTCTGCTACTAAGCTGTCATTAATCCTGCAGCTCGTACCTTGAAAACACCTTAGTTCACTGCCAGCCCTCTCATGCCCCGGCAGTGAACCATTATTCCCACATACAAATGCCAATTAATGTTACCACCATTATTATGTACACCTACTTACCTTGTCATCCCTCCCTAGCTGTTCTCCCATGGCCGCAGCTCTAGTAGCTGAGTCTTTTGGCTCAGGTGGAGCCGGAAACCCCGCCCCCCAATCAGCTTGGGCTGACTGGGGTGTAATTAACGGGGCGGGACAAGCCCCTTTAATTCCGCCAATGGAGGCACGACCACCCGCCCCAGGCCAAGACCAAGACAGAGAAGGGGGGGAGAGAGACCCCAATAGTATAATTACGAAATAATAAACAACAACTTCAATAACTGTAACAAGAATGCGATACACAAACAACAGCTACCTAAACATACACCACAGGAACTGCAGTAAGTGTGTATTACCAACAGCAACAGCCACCCATTCCAGTACACTTGCGAGTTCAACAAATTCTTGCTGTATACGATGCAAGCTGTGCCCTTGGAATCTTTGTGTATTCCAAGTACGCGAGACTTTTCCACCGTCCCAAAACTGTGGAGTCCTCCAGGCCCCTAGCTGCCGCCGTAGTGGCTGCACCAATGCGGAAACTGTGTCCAAAGTATTGACCTGGCTCAACGCCTGCTTCTTCCAGTGCAACCTTGACCGCAGTAACCAGGCGCTGCCTGGTTAGAGGCTTGCCATCAATGAATCTGAACAGAGGTCCAGCACTTTGCCTCGCACCACCAAGTAAGCCAACATGGCAGCCACTGGACAGAGATCGGATGCCACTCTGCCAATAAAAATAGAAATCCCTTGTCGGAAAGGGTCTATCTTCGAGGCTTTAATGCGAACTTCTATTCTTGAAGGGTGGGCAGAATCATCGACCAACACATCTCCCCATGACAAGTGACCAGAGGCATCGTAGCCATCGTCCGATGGCACTGTCAGTTCCCCGATCCGCATAAAGCCGAATAATGCCAGGCAGCATGCCGCCCAAAGCATGACCACATCTGCCTCGTGTGCACGAGGGTTCCACACTCCTTTGATCTTGCGAAGCAAGTCAGGTATAATAGGCCTACGCTCACGCTTTGACACCCCTGCCATGCCTTCAGCATGCTTCACACCCCGCAAGACGTAGTGTAACCTATGCAAGCCAGCCGAGAATGGATCCCCGTAGCCCTCCGAGATATGAAGGTGACGCACTCCTGCCATATACGACTTAATTGTCCTGTGGCGGAGACCATCCACTGCCAACGAGGCAGCGAAATGGCACAGTGTGTCTTCATCCGCTGGCTTTGGAGCTCGGCCGGCCGTAGCGCATATCCCCATGAATCGTCTCACCCCACAAGCATAATGTTTATGTGTAGATTCGGCCAAGCCCATCATATAGAACCTCTGAACAGGGTCACCCAGTCCACTTTGGTCCACCAGGCACTGGAGGAGTCCCACCGGGATGTGGGTGGCCTCTGCCGCTGACTCCGGCACCAGCTGCTGGAATAAAAGGAGAGAATCCCTAGATAACGCATCAGCTGCGCCATTGTCGACACCAGGGATGTGCTGACAGACTAATGTCACGTCCCATCATGCCAAGAAAAACGATAAACACCTCATCAGGTGCATTGCCCTGTCCATTTTACTTTTGCTGGAGTAACGATTGCAACTACCGCCATGTTGTTGCATCTGCAAGACACCATTGCACCCTTCCAGAGGCGCCCCCACACGGCCACTGCCATAACAATCGGCAGTAGCTCCTTCACCGTAATATGAATATCTGACCAGCTATCAGGAAACTTGAGTTGGAACCAGAGACCTGTGCATGTATAGGCACCTGACACATCAGTAGTGAGCACCACTTGTGGCTCACCCTTAACCACGCTGGACATCGGGCAAGTGCCATCCCACACAGGCAAAAAAACAGTTCCACCATTTAAGGTCTGACCGGAAGCCTGCATTCAGCCGCACCCTATGGTGCAGTGCTCTCGCCCCGGCTGAAAGGTCAATCATTTGCCGGAGGAAGGACCGGCCCGGTTTAATAACCAGACACGCGTGCTGTAAGTACCCAATCAGTGACAGCAACTCCCTCTTGGTGCAAGACTTCTTTGACTCCCAATCCCGAATCATGGTACACAGGCATTCCAGCTTTTCCCGGGGAAGGCTTATCGTCAATGAGGCCGTATCCAACTCTATCCCCAGGAAAGTCAATTTGGTGGCCGGGCCCTCAGTCTTTGCCGGGGCTATCGGCGCACCCAACCCCTTGCACCGGGCGAGTGCCCTTTCTAAGGACACCCCACACTGACATGAGTCTGGTGCTCCAAATAGTAAGAAATCATCCAAGTGGTGGATGCACATCACCTGGTCAGTGTTAGCCAAGATCCACAACAGACCATCGGCAATGGCATTATACAGCTTCAGTGCTGATCGGAGGCCAAAGGGGAGCACCTTATCTATGTAGGTGCGGCCCCGCCACTGCATACCCAAGAGGTGCCGGTCATCAGGATGGACCGGCACTGTCCTGAATGCCTGATACGTCAAACTTCGCTAGATTCGCCCCCTGCCCTAACTCCAGGACCTTGTGACAGGCAAAATCCACTGATGTATACTGCAGACTGCATAACCCTGGGTCAATTCCATCATTGACACTATTCCCAGCGGGAAATGAAAGGTCCACGATTAACCTCCTCCACTTCCCCGATGCATGGCCTCTTGGGACCAGCCCAAAATGGTTCACATGGACCAGTTTTGCGAGAGAAGGATCAACAGGTCCAAGTACCCTTACTCTCCATTGCAACCACTGCTACTGGCATATGCCACGTATACTAACAAACTTATTATTATTATTTTTTATAATCAACATAATAAGAATGAACCACAAGCGAACTCATCGCACAACAAAGTTCCACACAAAATAGCCACAGAATGTCCCTGGACAACGATCAGTTAAGGCCACGACGACCCACCTCCTCAGGAGGCGCTTCAAACGCAGGAGGGAAAAACCTCCTAGCATGATCCCCAACCGGGCACAGCAGTGGGAGAAACGGCACGGCACCGCCGCACAAGGCCTGCCGTCATTCCATGCGAAGCAGGCCTGTACCCTCCTTTTCCTCTGCCTCTGAAGAGCCAAAGGCCCGGGCACTGGAGGTGTCGGGCGCTGGAGCGACTCAGAGCTCTCTACCATGGCTTGCATAAGCAGGCACTGGTTCAGCAAGAAATCAGCCTGCTCCATGGACGAGTAGCTGTGCCTCAGCGACACGTCGTAGCTCCTCCACCAACCTGGCGTAGCCCTATTCTGGCAGGACATCACAGTGGCCAGGTGACCCCATAGAGCCACCGCCTTCTCCGGATAGGAGCGGCTCACCACCCCTGCGTGCTGGGCAAAGCTGGCCACCCAAGCATCCCGATCAGCAACGGGTCGGACCGACTTGACCTTCGATGGTTTCTCCTCGCCTTCAGTGGACCTTCAGAATTCTGCCAGGAGAGCGTCCTGGGACAACTCCCCCATATCCACAAATTCCCCGGACAGAATCCGCTTCACCAGCCTGGCTGGGACGGTAGGCAGGGTAACACCCATTGAAAATTTTTGGGCTTCTCCCTCCGCTGTCTTTGCTGCCACCTCTGCAGCCTTTGCTGCCCCCTCCGCTTGGTGACTGGACGGAACCACGCCCTCTGGCTTCGAGCCATCTGCTGACTTCGGTAGGCCCAGCGCCACCACAGCATGGTCATCGACAGTGCCCAGGCCTGTATGCACACAACAACCATGCCATCAGCACACAGTCCCAATACCAGGCCTATGCTCCTCCGAGCCAAAGCGGGGGCCACATACCCCGCCTCTCCCTAGGTGCTGCTAAGTGAGCCACACGCTCACAGCACTATACCTAACTACCATGGGGAGCCGCATGTCATGTAGGTCACTGCTATCAAGTGAGCCACATGCACTTAACACAGCACTTCAACCACTATATAAGGCCCCACACCCTTCAGGACCCTGCCGTTAAGTGAGCCACATGCAATACTTCATATACCATGTAGGGCCACACACCCTTCCAGTCACTGCTTTAAGTGGGCCACATGCCCATAACACAAAACTTTATAATATGTAGGTTAACACCCCCATGAGTCAGTACTGTTAAGTGAGCCACAAGCTCGTAAAACAATACATCATATACTCATATACTATGTAGGGCCACACGCCCTTTAAGTCACTACTGTTAAGTGAGCCACATGCTCACAACACAATACTTTATATACTATGTAGGGCCACACACCCTTTGAGTCACTACTGTTAAGTGAGCCACATGCTCACAACACAATACTTCATATACTATGTAGGGCCACACGCCCTTTGAGTCACTACTGTTAAGTGAGCCACATCACAGGGCCAAAAGCCCAAGTTTACAAGGGTAGTTTACAAATTGTGAACTTGAAGTTTGCAACGAGTTAACAAGTGTTCGAAGTTTACAAGAAGTTGCCAAAAAGTGTGCAAGTAGTTCACAATGGACGGCCTGCAAACTGCTTGTAAACTATTCAAGTGGAAGTTTACATAGTAGTTGACAAAGTGTTCTTTAACTCCGCTGTAAACTCAATTGTGTACGTCTTGTAACAAATTGGATAACTCGTTGTGAACTATGATGATTAATAAAGGAAAACTAATAAGATATATTTCATTAACCAATACAAATAACATGAATTAGTACAGAAGCCAATAAGTAAATGTATATATATATATATATATATATTATATATAAATAGATTAATAAAAATTTTAATATCTAATAATGTAAAAACACAAATGTATAGATAAATAAGTAAATAATAAAGAAAATAAAGAAATATAAATAATTAAAAAACCAAATAAATATATTATAAGTAAATAGCTAAATAAATAAGAATAATAAATAGATAAACGAATAAGTAAACAAGTATATTAGTAAATAAGTGAGTACGTAAATATAAACTGATAGACAAGCAAGCACACAAACAACTAAATAAATAATAAGTAAATAAATAAAACATTTAATAACTTGAAATTATAGAGCCTTCACTAACAAAACTTTGGCAAAAATAAATGAATGAATATGATGTCCTGATTTTATGATGGTCTATAAGATATGTTTTTTAATTTATATATATATAATTTATATTTATTTATGCTTTTATTTATTTATATATTTATTTTTTATGTTACTTATTTATGTCTCTATTATGTATTTTTATTTATACATACAATCTCAATAGCTGTAAAACAATCTCTGTGTAAAAGCTTCCCTCAATCAACACAAGACAGCCAACTGCAAGTTCTAGCAATTCTAAAAGAATTTCATTGTCATTATCTTCAGTTGTCTGTGTATACTCCACTATCACAGCTTCAAGAACTACTTCAGAAAACCTGATTTTTTTAAACTACTGTATAGACCCTCACTACAGTATCGGCTGTATGGATTCTCATCGTTCTACTAGCAGCAGTAAACGAAGTCGAAATCAGTCAGAATTGTTGGCTGGTATATGTATTACTAACTTGGAGCCAAGCCTATCCAAGAAGTCATCTTTTTCATGAAGAAAAGCTGAAGGAGTTTAATACTCCCAAGGCTCCCAGCATTCGGTATTCTGACAACATCAGGGCGATGCAGTTGGAGTCCTACGGGTTGTGCAGCTCCAGACGGAAGCTAAAACGCTGGCCGTGATAGGCAGTAACGCCGTAAAACTTGATACCTAGGGCCTGAGAAACAACCGCGCAACAATAGCGGTAAACTGGCGCCTTTGCACAAATACGCATGCGCTGTTTTTTGACGTCGCGTTTACGTGTACTAAAGACCCACAACCCGCTCTAAACGTCATAATTTGATGACCCTTACCGTGAGTAAAAATTTTTTGGTGAAAAACAGCCACAACTCACTTAATTTTCAAGGTGGTATAGCTACCAAAGTTATACATAATAATTTTAAGCTATTTTACATCATGCCTCATATTTTTAGAGATATAACTCAATAAGTTCAAAAATCCTGGCTTAAACACTTTTTTCTTAAAATTTAAAATATTTTGAGATTCAAATTTCGTGTGCCCACAAAATATGGCTCATATGAAACTTCAGGTATTAAAGTATCAGTATACCAAGTTATAGAGATAAGGAAAAACCCACAAAATTGTTTTGTCTGTATGTTAATGACATTAATGTATAATATAATATAATTTTTAGCTTTCTATTACACATACTTGAGAAATTATAGCAGAATTAGCAACCTTAACCAAAAAGCTAAAAAATCCACTCTTTAAGCTGGAAGCACTGTATACATACTGATTCTATATAGGTAAAAATCAATTTTGAAAATGGATAGCTTAACATTGTTGACAATCGATTTTTTTATTCTCGATTTGATGATCGAGATGATATTTTGACAAAAGAGATTCATACTTGGTGTCCATATTTTTGTGGCAAACGGCGTTCCATAGTAAAGCCAGCTCGGGCTCAGAGTAAGTCATCTGGAGAATCATGCTAAATGGTTTCTGTTCTTGAGCAATTGACAAAATGTAAATTATTACCAATTATAAATTTTGAAGAGAAGAGAGAAGGTGCATCTACTGCTGAGCATATAATTCCCTAATTCACTTTTTGCTTCAAATGTCTGGTGGCTTCTCATAATATCAGCTGTGTCAGAGCATTTTTTCTCCATTCATTGAACATTTTTATGAGGACATTCATGATTTTCACAGATAAATTAAATAGAGAAATTAAATCTTCTATATTGAGTAATTCAAGTAAAAGAGAGTGATACCTGTATCACCATATATTCATTCATTTCATAACCATATAGCTAGCTGCTGCAATCACCAATATTTGACTTATTTTCTAATTGGAATCATAAGAGAATAATAAAAAAATAATATATTATTCTTTTGGAATAATAACACAATTTTTTAAAATAAAAAAGAATAATTCTAAAAATTCGAGCATAATCTGGTAGGCCCTCTTGCTGACTTCCCTAAGTCAGAGTCGCATGAAATCTTCTAAATGATCCAACACACACACACACACACGCGCACACACACACACACACACACATACACATACATGTACACACATGCACATACATGCACACACATGCACACACATACACACACACCTGCACACACACACACACACACACACACACACACTGTAGTTCAAGTAGAGACCTAGTCAGCTGACTCCTGATTAGAGTGAGCTACAACAGGAGGACTTTCTAGGAGCTGTGTATAATATTAGTATCACCAGCCTTGGACAACCGACTTCATTTAAACGTACCGTTGACTTTTACAACCTAAACTAGATCCTCAGCCCCTGACAAGCAGAGGTCATTCACCCACACATATCATCACATTCTGATGAGTCAGTCAGCCATCTTGGTCCAGTGCAACGAAGGAAAATTGACAGACGTTTTGACGACACATCTGCAGGGTTTTGTTCCCCAGATCAGCCTTGTTGCATGGTCCTAATGACTCACTCTGTGAGATTCAGGGTATTAAAGAATGGAAATAGTTCGTTCAAAACTGTGTGTTGGATATATGACTGTGGAGTGCTGGAAACGCTGCTAGAGAAGTTCCAATCTGGGTATCTGTCCAGAATGGGTGCTGCTAGTGTCTTGCAGGTAAAATACTTCACCTCTTTACTGTTCTCTATCTCCACCAGCAGGTAAACTACAGCATGCACTGTATGAATGTGTCAAAATCCTTGGATGGAGGCTGTATGTCACAACATCATTGTGAATTCCTTTCAAATAAAATTTGGGAATTGTAATGTAAACAATGGTATACCTAAGCTCAATGTGATTGTAGTAAGCCTATCTTTTAAAGTCCACACTTTCTAATTTTTGTGCAGGAGGCGTTAAAATTCTCAGATCGGGCAGGATCTAGTCTCGCGTAGCCATACCCGTTACCTACCGCTTGGTTGGTAAAGGGTCTGGCTATGCGAGACTAGACAAGATCTTCTTGTATTGGCGTCGCTTGTATAGCTATAATAGCTGTGTTGAAAAACAAAACACAAAAAACTATATAATGGCGTTATCTATCAGTTATTTTATTCTCATCTCCTTTTGTTCTACATACATTTACGCCAAGGATTGGCAACGGATATCCGTTTATTTAAAGAGCATAATACCGAATGATATAATTATTTATGAGGAAAGTTCAGTAACAGTTTATTGCGGCAGTACTTCTCCAGTGAACTGGAGCTTCGTACCCATTGTAGGATTTTCAGAAAGACTCCCTATTTCTGCGAGGCACCAAATAGGATATAAAAATATTTCACTTTTAAATCTGCGTTATAGTGAATCAGGAATGTACACTTGCGATGGAATGTACGGAAATAACGTTTTTCAGCAACATCTGTTCATTTTAGCGCGTTTGTTCCCTGATATTGGTCAAGTGATACCCAATTGGATAGAAGCTCCTTTGGGTAGTGTAGTGTCACTAATCTGTGGCAGTATGGCTCAGCCCGAGTGGTTTAGCTTAAATCTTCGTAATCAGTCGTATAGAACCGCAGGAAAAACTTTAATTTTATCCAACCTACAAGCCGAGGACAGCGGTCCTTATATGTGTAGGGGCTTTAGGTACAACTTGAAAGTTTTTCACAGCACTGCCCAAGTCATAGTAGACGGATACGTCGATAGAATAGCTATGACAGAACCCGAGGAACAACAGCGTCAAGCATCCACACTAGCTACATTGTAAATTTAGCTATACACAATGTTTTTGTTTTTTTTTAATAAATAAAATTAGTGATATGCTACAGCACAAATGGCAGTGAGCTGGTCTAAATTCAAATTTGAATGCTAGTAGTTATTTATTTTGAATTTTTTTTTGTCAATTTATTGTGCTATCCTTTAGCACAACACACAACACCTGTACACACACATGCAAATTCTCTTGCAACCACTAGCAGTTATGCACAGAGCCAGGATGCCAGTGCACTAAGTCCCACCTGGACCATTGCTGTTTCATGAGAAAAGGCCTTCAATTGCACCCCAGCAAATGCCAGGTTCCCAAACACAGCCGAGTTAGTCTCGCGGGCCAGACCCTTTACCTGATATTTCTTTCTCTTCATATCGGGTAAAGGGTCTGGCCCGCGAGACTACAGCCGAGTGGACTGGTGGGGCTGGTAGGAGGCAAATGGAAAATCAAATGGAAAATTGCCTGAGTTGGGCTTGAACTCATGACCTCAGGACCTGAGCCAAGGGACACAACCACCATACCACACAGCCATCACACATATATTTATACACTTTTTAGCTTGGACAAGTAGCACAATAACTCTTACCACCACCACTAAAATAAACTCAGCTAAGTTGGTAAGACCTAAAACTGTCCTCTTCTGTCACCTTGTAGCCTTGGGGGGGGGGGGGGGGGGGTAGACAGACAGCATTGATTTCTTTGAACTTTGCCATAGTACTTATTACATGAGTCAGAGTGCAATATGGAGGAATATTTCACTGAGCAGGCTAATTTATTTTCACGAGCTGGAGGCAGTGAAAATAAAGCCTGAGAGTGAAATATCTAGCCATATCACTCTGACAGAGTGTACCAGTGTAAATAGTTAAGCAGATTGTGTGGTTTATTCCACACTAGATACCTTGCTGAAGTAGTTAGCAGGTATGTAACTCTAGGTGTAAATTAAATTTGGCTGTAAAACCCTGGGGAGGGGCTCCCCAACTGATATTATAGCAGCTGGTTGGGTAGGCTCTATGGCAAACCATTTGTTGTAAAATTGGTGCTAATCTGGATGGCATCCAAAGAACCACGTGAAGTTTTTAATGCTGATAAAATACTACGTGAGGGGGCGGTTAGCGGCGGTAGTGCAATTTAGCGGCAATAATCTGTGCAACTTTAGCGGTGATAAAACTTAAGTGGCGATAAAAGTGCCACAATTAGTTAGGCCTTGTTAAAAAAATTCTTTTTTTTTCCTGGCTATTTTTCTTTTCTTGCCGTATTCTTATAGTTAAGCAGATTTGTGAAACAATTGTGGGTTTTTACGTATAAGTATGAAAGTTGGCATACTTATATAACATAATTTTTATAATAATTTCAGAAGTGGAGCCACCTTGAAGTTGACCTTTGGTAACCTCTAGGTGTTAATTATCGGTAAAAATGCATTTTTTTTAATTATTTCACCAACTTTTATTTGAAAGTATTATAAAATTTGAATCAAGTCAATATCTTATTTTGATCTAAAGTTATGGTCATTTTAATATTGCAGTGTGTACTCCGAGTAATTAATTAACACCAACATCTGCGGTTAACAACAAAAATATGTTTGGCATATGAATAAAGCAACTTTTAAAATCTTGACATTAAACAAAATGGCAGTTTTCACTAGCATTGGTCACCACCACAATGGCACAAAGCAGTACATTTCAGAGCTGCTTTCTTGCATTTGCAATTGTTTTTGCATCCCTTTTTGCAGCCACAGCACAACAATTCTCTTGATATGTGTTGCTCTGGTAGGAGGGATTGCATCCATGGCTCGACCTCTCTTTGTAAACAGGAATTTCCTGCATTCATCTACGCTCACTAGAGTACTGGTACGATCGTAGAGCAGGATTGTGAATCTCTATAGCACAGCTATATCTTCATCTGACACAATATCTGGTCCAACTGAAAGAGAAAGAAAAGTTGATGTTGCTTCCTCAAATGCCTTCCAAGTATCCCATGCAGTCTTCTTTCCCCTGGTAGCAAAAGATGAAACAGTATCGCATCCTGTATAGGCATGAAACATAGGCAGAACCTGGGATTTGTTTGGCCCTAGAGATGCTGCTATTTCATGAGCAGCAATGTACCTAAAATGTTTTCCGGTTCCAAATGCTATCCACAGCTCCCTTACACTTATCTTGGCTACAACTGCCACACACAAAACTACCACATCACTGTCGACTGTGCGCAATAGAATCTTTAGAAAACCTTTATCTACTGCATCTGCTAAATGCAAGATCATTCTGGTGTCGGCTTCTTCATGGTTGCAGGGTGCCAGATGGGTAGTGTTTGGAGGGATGCACACCACTTCAGAACCATTTGTACTAACTAACTGCTTGCTGGTTGTTTGAAGTTTTATGTAATTCACTAGATAAGTAAACAACTCCGTCTTGTTGGCACTATCTCGCAAAAATTGCTGCCAATTTTTAGGCATATAAGTTGATCTATCAACTCGCTTCCTAATGCCCTTGCCACGCTTGTTCCTTGCTTGAGATTTCAAGCTATTCTCAGGATATTGGTCACAGACAATATCAAGTCGACTGACCTGCCATAGCTTGGCATTGATGTATGGCAAAAATACTTTGACTGCATAATTTTCAAAGGTTCTGACTGCAACAGGCTTGAGGAAGTTAACCACTACAGCTCCGTCCAGAATGATCACATCAATATTTGGTTGAGATGATGTCAGCTCAGTGCAATTCTCTAGACAGCTTAGGATATCAGCTTTGGTTCCCTGTCTTAACTTGCCAAAATTAGACAGTGAGGGAGGACACACTTGGTTTTCATGACGAAAAAAATCATCTAAATCTCCATCTCTTGATTGGCAGGCTATGTAGAGCCGGGAGAATAAGGACACATCATTTTTCAAAGGCTTGCCTTTGATTTTTCTCTGGCTGGAGGTCGACTGAACAATGGTAATTTGTTTCTCTTGATAGGATCAGAGATAAGAATCGATCATTGATACGGTCTTTCATTTACGTAAGTCTAATATTGATTTTTCCCCTGTCTCTTCTGCACAGCAGACTGAAGATGCTACAGCTGTGTCAGCCATATCTCTTGTGCTATCCTTGCTATCCATTTCTTCTATTACTTCAACTAGACTTTTGACATGTTGTGCAAAAGTTACCTGGTTACTCTTTGTCTGATCATGGTGGTTTGTGTTGGAGCTTCTTTGATGTAATCTTTCCATGGATACTTCAAATTCTGCAGTAATTCTCACCAGTTCTGGTCCAGCCACCATCCAACGCTGTAGAGCTTCAGGATTTTGGGTGAGACCAATAGCTCCACCATCACTCTTGATAGTAGCATTATTTTGCTCGTGAGCATGATCTAAAGCTATAGATGAGAACTCTCGTCTGGTCTTGTGAACTGTGAACTTGCCATTGTGGAATTCAGATGTGATATTTGGGTGAGTATTGCTCAGGTTGACCATGTCTCGTATGTGAACAGGTAACCATCTAGCATAGTTGGTGTGATCTAAACAAAAGAAGCACGGTGCAAGCTTTGTGAGACAGTCAAAGTACAGAGAAAAATTTGCTGTCCGTAGCGATTTTACATAAATCCACACTAGAAGCTTCAACTGAAGAGTTGTATACCAAAACTTGAAGTGGGGAATCTCTTTTTGGCCTATTTCACACCATTCCTCAAATGTCTGAGGTTGAACTCCAGGGCCTACTGATTCCATGTAGTGTGTATATGCTCTTTTCAGCAGAATATGTAGGCTGCTTGCTGTGACTTGGTGTGCTCGTCTAGTTCGTGTGATGTGGGACACATTCACAAAGGAGTTTGCAGTTCCAGCAGATGCTACTTTAGCTTGTACTAGGGCCTCCACCCAACCACTATCTTCTAACCAGTCTCCTATCACCTTCAGTCCAGCCATCTCAGTGTGCAGTCCTCCCAACATGATCACAAAATGATCTTCTCCGTAGGTTTCTTGCCAGTTCCATTGGATTGCCTTAGCAATAGCATAAAGTGGCTGGTCTAAAGTGATCAGTGGCACTTGACCAGGATTGAGTTCATGAATGGCTTGCTTAAATCATGTCCATGGAGTGCCTTATCATCGCCACAGATTTTGAGTCATCAGGAAATAAGGGGAGCATGGCTGTGATCGTGGGAAGATGACTGTGTATTGATTGTTGGCTTGCATGATAAGCAGCCCATGATATGTTGCTGTCACTGTCAATGGGCTGTAGGTACTTTTGCTCTACAGCGTCTAACCACCTAATAATGTAATATCATAATTAAAAAGCTATCAATAGTTGTATACAAGAACTTGCCCAGTCTCTTGGTGCCATGCTCGGTTGAAAGCCTGACAATCATCATTGAAAGGAGCATCAGCACTAGGAATAGGAGCATCCTTCTTTGTGAGTACTAATGGACGCACAGTAGTGTACGATTCTGGTAGCTCCATGAGCTTCTTTGCAGTATTTGGTTCCTCAAGGATTTTATGCTCTCTACGATTTTGACCTTGGCTCTCCTGGCTGGGATATTGAAAGAGCGACATTCCAGTACCATGGAAAGAACCCGATGCTGTTGTTGAGCTGGGGTTATGATCAATATATCAACTGCTCCCATAGTAAGTAACCCTTGATGCAAATTTGGAGGGCATACAACACCATCCTGTTTATACTGCTCACATACACGATTGTTAATTGCCATTGATATTTCCATCACTCGGTCATAAGAGAAGGATAACCCAAGGTCAAATAGTGTGTCTATTAGGTCATGCTTTCGAGTCCTTGCATGCACTGTAAGTACAACATAGATTGGAAGAGGGGTTTCTCTGGTTTTGCTGTGATAAGTGCCTGTACTTTCTGCCCGCCGACGAACTGAGCTGTTGTATAGCAAAAACTGTGCTACACTGAGGGCCGACTGTATTGCACTAGTGATGGTGGGGGAATTAGCACCATCTTGAATCATACTCGCCAGAGTCAGCAGTGACTGAGGTACAGACTTTATTTGACAGTCTTGATCAAGGAACCAGTGAATTGTGCTTCCTGTTCAAACATGTCCCTTCTTATTATTTTGGCTGCTCTAGCTAAACAAATGGCTTCACTGTCATAGTCATCATCACAAACCCTACGTAAGCGGGCCCTATATCTTCGTCAAAGGCAAGGAGTACATCACGTCCTTCTCTACGAGCTCTAAGATCTGGGATTTGGGCTAGAATACGATTTATTAGGTCAGTACTGTGAGGACGGGTATGTTCCTTTACACCAAGCTGCTCTAATCGGGTTGAATAAAGCTTCACACAGTCAGATAGCTTGTAAATTGGAGCCTTATCTTTATCTACGGAATCATGTATGTATTCGAGCAACTCAGCCAGTGCAATACCATGGCTTACTTTTTCAATTTTGTTGTCCTCTGTCTCTTTCTGAAATGCTGAAGCTTTATTATAGTAAGATACCAAACAACGTGGATGATACTTGGCTTCCTGCGCTATCATATCTCCAGCACTCAATTTAGCCAGCATATGTTGATCTCGAAGGTCATGCGCACATTTTCTAACTTGTGCATCAAGGCGAAAAGTTGAAACTGCACGCAATACTTTGGATTCTTTCCAAAAATCCTGCTGTAAACAAATATCATGAGATTCAGTGAGCTTCATGAGCTGCCAATGTGTATAGATGTAGAATGCCTTGATGATTGTACTGTTAATTAAAACTACATAATTAACAAATACATGCAACTATTGATGATTAAAAGACTATAACTTTGGGTCACAATAAGATATGGACCCAAATCAAATTTTATAATACTCCCTAAAATGAGACCTTTAATTTGATATCTAGCTATATCAAGTACTTTCGAGTAAATTTAGTAAAACAATAAAATTAATAATTATTTTTTACAATTAATTAGCACTTAGAGGTCACCAGAGGTCAAATCCAAGGTGGCTCCACTTCTGAAATTATTCTAAAAATTGTTTTATAAGCATGCCAATTTTTATGCTTGCACATAAAAATTTGCACAAATCAACACACATATAATATAACATTATACCCGATTATGCATTATCCACCCCCAATAAATGTCTCGCTCGCTCAGCTCACTCGCCAATAACATATATACCCGATTTTGCATTATCCACCCCTAATACTGTCTCGCTCGCTTCGCTTGCTCGCCAATTAATGGTCTACTGCTATTATACAGGTGCGTTATAGCCACTACTTAGCTAAAGAATATCACAAAGAAAACGTTTAAATAACGAGTATTGTTTTGTTGTTGTTTTCCTTCAATTCAAGCAGTTGCAGCAAGTTGTTACTATGGCACTGAAATCCCTTTACCGTGTATGTGTAATTTAAAAACTTAACTCAACCTTATTTTCAGTAGCTTCAGTGTTAGAAGTCAAAACCATTCAATAGTATAGTCTTTAGGCTCGCTTACCATTTGTGCTCAAGCACATCACTAGTTAGTAAACTTAAACTGAAAGTGATATAATCAACAATTTAAATGGGTAATTGAATTGACGCTATGAATAACAGCCCCATTCACAAAAGTAATTACTATACTCTACTTCTAAAATATTCAGCGTATGATACTTGTGTATCACATGACAGTCACATGATGGGATATGAAGGCCACTTGGCGATACCACAGTTGTTGAATCGGTTTCTAGCCATCTTGATGTAGCCATCTGCTCCCCATGAGGCCCCCCAGCTGTTCTTCACAATGTAGTAATTCCTCCCATTTTCTGTCCCATAACCAACAGCAAGTACCACATGGTCAAGAATAACCGAGCTACAGTTTTTGCTGTAGTACACACCTGTACCATTGTAGAGGTAAAAAGTCTTCAGACTAGCATCAATCTGAACTTTGATAGGCCCTATGGTTGCTATCGCATTAGTCAGTACTTCTTCATCTCCAAGTGGGAGTAATCTATAATCCTCTATGGTTGCACCAATTTTTGAGGCATTAAATAGACACATAGCTGTGTCAGTAGTGGTGTATGAGTAGCTATCCTCTGTGTCAATGCCACCAGTCCTTATAATGTACTTGTATGAATTTATTGCATTTCCTCCATAGCAACCATGATTGTCGAACCCCTTGGAGCAGTCTATGAGGTTCTGTTCACTCAGAGGCTCCTTAGAATTGTGCTTAAGATAGTTCTGCCCTTCGATTACTCCAGTGATGCCAAATGCCCAACTAGATCCACAATCTCCTTGATCCTTGACTGCCAAGACAGCACCCTTGTCTCTCCAGTCTACACAAGATGGGCGAGTGCCTCTAAAGTCTCTGGGGTGTGCCATATGCTTGCGTATCTCTTCTGGTGTTGGTTTCTCCTGAAGTAGTCCTCTTCTCCTTTTCATCTCTCCATCATCTCTGTCAGCAAACTTATTCATGCCCAGTGTGAAGCCGTGCTCACTAGCATGATGGTTGTGATCCTCAACCAGTGCCTTGTTCTTCTTCCAGATTCTCAGGCGTCTTGGTTCTTCGAGAGGATTTTCATATACTTTGTTATAGGTCTTAAGTTAATAAATAATAACAGATTTAAGTCAATAAATCCTGATTGTGTTTAAAATTTTGGCATAAAAAATCAGTGTAGCTACAAGCAAATTCATGTTCTATGAGCTTCTTCATAATGATGGAGTAAACAGCAATTCCTTACCTTCTTCCAGGATTCCCATTCTTCTTCCAGTGTTGTGGCTGCAACCACTGCCAAAAAGAACAGTAGATACATCAAAGATGCTGCCTTCATTTTTGATGCTGCTGCCTTAGTATGGAATGAAAATTTCCCACAAGACTGAACTTGTTCTTATACAAACTGTGGGAAACTTTATGCTAACAATTTTTATTATTTTAATGAGTGAGAGGTATTCATCAGTGTAGGAAGATGTGTGTTTCGGTATAGGGGGGCTCCAAGGACATGTTTTTTTGTGGTTTAAAAGTGTTCATGTGAGAAATCACCTAGTTAGATTGTGCCCCAAAATTGTGGGGGGAAGGGGGGGGGGGGGCTCCTATGCCACTTGTCGTGTGCATAAGCTGGGTAAAAAAAAGTGCTTATTGTGCACCTATATATCACACACACACACACACACACACACACACACACCATTCTCCATATGACCCCAACATGTTGAACATTGTACTTGACCACTATTTACAAAGTGCCGATACTGCAAGGAACTATGGTTCAGTAAATTAAAAGCAGCTCTCCTTTGCCAGTGAAGCACAAATGGTCCTGGGTTCAATTCTGGCGACAGCCAGCTTTAATTGTCAAAAAAAAAAAAAAAAAAAAAAAAAAAAAAAAAAGCCTGTGAAAGAGGGAATATAGCTAATGAATAGAAGATGGCCGAGAAAGAAAAAATAAATCGGCCAAAACAAACAAAAAAGATCCACAAATTCCCTTCCCCAGAGAGGAAATAAATAAATAAATAAATATAAAAGAGAAGGTGTACACGTGATGAATATACGAGCTGAGAAAGAAACTGTGAAATCACGATGATATAAAATCATACTAATCATAGCTACAGTTTTCACAATAATGATATAATTCCAAATTACCTTATACTCTCTAAGTCTAGGGTATCTGGAAAGCAGCTTATATTCCATGGTCTAGAAGAATATTGTTTGTTAACTGGTTGTATGCATCATCTATTGCTCAAGGCTATCTGACAAAAATTGACTTGTTCTTGCATCAAACAAAATAACAGATTTAAATAATAAGTTAATAGTGACATAAAAATATATGCAATTGCACAAGAACTCGTTTTTAGAGCAAGTCCTTAATATACACGGGTCTTCTGACAGCATTAGAAAACCCTTCATTGAACCTAAACCACAAAGGATGAGTCGGACCACTCGAACTGCTGCCAGAATTGGTCTGATCTGGAAGTGAAAATGAAACAGCGTGTATGAATTGTAACTACACTATTGATTTTTAAGGACAGCCACTAAAGCCACTATGTTACTGCACCAATTGCCTTTTAATGGCCTTACTGTTTAGTTTAAAAAAAAAAAAAAAAAAAGTGCTTTCATACCTTGCTTGATGGGGACTTTTCTGCCGAAGAAATCCACTTTGTGTTTTACCTGTTTCCATGAATGCTACCACTAAACACACTTTTGCCCACACAGAGACCATACATCACTCACCTCTTTTATGACCGGTAAAAATGACTTCGGAGTGTCTTTCTTCACTTTCGACACTTTCTTGACCGGAGTTTGGCTGGGAGACCTGCACAAGTACAAGCACATGCCACAATCGTGTCTTGACATGGCTGCAACAATGCACTATAATTTCCATCATTTACTGTGTTTTTGAAGTCAAGATGGCTTCGGATCTTCTCAACTTTTCCATCTCTATCTGTAAATAAACACACAGACCAGCCAATCTTTCAAACAGTATGGGCAAACGGTAGCCTCATAATTGGGTAGAGCTCTAACATGAAATGTTCCAATTATTATTATTATTTTTCCTAGCATTGTCTGCAGCATAAACGTCATATTTCCTTGAACAGATGCCGCAGAAACAATTTTTTCAGACCGGTTGTCACTGCAACTGTTAAACGAGGGTAAAAACAAAATGAGGGTGACTACAATTCTAATACTCTCATTCTTGAAAAAATATATATAATAAGCAGGTAATTATTGCTATGTAAATTAACTAGCTTAGAAGAGCGGTGAAAAGCACTCACTCCTTCTTACTTGTTGATTTCAAGGACATACAGTAAGAATTTTACATGCCCACTAGATTAACTGGAATTTTTTCTTTATGTCACACCAACCAAACTTTATGTAGTGATCACTTGTACTCTACCATGCCGCGTCTGATACAAAAAGAGTGGGATTAAATATCCTAAAACTATAGTTAACATACATACATACATACATACACATATACATACAAACACACACATACCAACACACACACACACATACATAGAAAAAATCTATACAATAATACCCGTGACCAGCGACGTACATATTTATGAATAATTCATGAGCTAATGAGCTAGAACGCGCAGACATACAATACTTGTGAACTCGCGCTGAATTACCGGGTAAACCTATAGCACAAAGCGAACTGGTTAGCAACCAAACCCGGCACACAAAAAAAGGACAGTAGGCAGGAGTGGCACAGAAACAGGAGAGCTGCTTTCGTGAACTAGCATTGAATTACTGAGTAAACCAAGAACGCAGATGTAAAGAAGTGAAGGGTTTGGCTACGCTAGACTACTGGTAGGCGAATTAGTTTGCAACCTAATCAGGTACAACGATAAACGGAAGAAGGCAAGAGAGTGGCCGAGAAACAGGATAATAGGTAAAGTGTCGTTGCGACCATTGGAAAGTGATTACTGCAACTGTAACTAAAAGCGGGTGGAAAAGACGGGGATAGGTGGTGTAGGTTTCAGAAGGCAGGCTAAAGTGCAAAAGAGAAGGCTAAAAGCGGTTAATTAGCCGGTGGAATCGACGAGGAAAGGCGTGTAGTAAAAAGGAGAAAGCAAGAAAGAGAAGGCAAAAAGGGAACGATTAATATTGTACTAAAAAGTGTACACATATGCTCTCACAAACACCTACATACACACATACACACTCATGCACACACACACCTCTCTAGAAATGAGCTGCTTGGCACCATAGGTTAGTTGTCTTCGCTGAAGTAGACCAGAGAAGTGAGCCACGTCTTCAATACTCCTAAGCAAGTGACAAGAAAATAAATGCGCAACACATTCACACACTTTATGGCAATGGCCTCTGCTCCACAACACACACACCACACACACACACACACACACACACACACACTTGAAAGGGGACAACTCAACAATTTGACGATCCTCCGCAAGCATGCAGAATTTGGCAAATGGTACCTTTATATGGGCTCATAGTGGCCAAACATCGCTTCACACACACACACACACAAATTAAATTAAATTAAATTTTAAAAAAAACAACGTACGGGTCTAAGATGTATGTGTATTGACCATCCTGGCCTTTCTCTTGCTTGTACATAAGTCCATAAGATATCATTGTATCCACTAGAGACGTCAACTGCCTCTTCTCCTGAGCAGAGTACAGCTGGGTGTTGACCTGGATTGATACACACCTTATAAAACAGGATTAAGAACACAGACCAATTGTTACAGGACGAAAGGTTGGCGAGATAATTTCACAGAGAGGAGGGAGTGTCTCCACAGAGAGTGTGGTCGGGCTCAAGTTCTGCTTGATTGGTGGGGGCATCCCCAACAGCAGAGACGACAGCATGTGGTGGTTTTTCTGCCGCTGTGAGGTTATCTGAACAAACACACACATATACTCATATGCACACACATACATACACATGTGCACACATATACATACACTGTGCACACACATACATACACATATGCACACACATACATGCACATATGCACACACATACAGGGCGAGAGAAAGAATTAGACTGATAAAATAAACTGATAAAATAAACACGTAAATATATATCACAAAATTTCTTGCAAACTAAAACACACATTGTATAAATAGCAGAGCTGTATAGGGAAAAAACAAGGGTTTATATTTTAGGAGGGGAAAAAAGAGATCTTTGCAGTACTAAAACACAAAAGTATGCAATTTTATGTGGCACAGCCAAAATGTTAGTACTAAAAGAGCTCTAGATGGGGAGGCTTTTCTAATGTCCCCCTTTACCCCCTTAAATGCAGCAGTGTAGAGCACTAATAAGTAGACGCACATGCACACACACACACACACACAAATCTGTGCATTTTTACTCTCACAGACAACACACATGCACACATACAAACTCACCATGAGGATTGTGCACTTATGAAGGCTAACATATCATAGGCAAACACACCTCATATCCAATACTCGGGTATTTGATTTGAGACCTTGATGAGATAGCAAAGAGAAAATGGAAGATAACAGATAAGTAAGGAAGGTAGGCGAGGACGCCGTAGTCCTGGGTGATGGCAATCCTGTGCTGCACTATGTCGTGGAACGTGAGCCACTCATGACCGAGGGTTACCTGACAAGATGGGGGAAGACAATGTTTCACATGTGTTGTATGCTATCCTTCAGGATAACTCAACATGAACACCACGAAGGACAAAAACATATTCATTATGTGGAGCATGCCCAAGTTTTGCAAAAGAGCATTCCTAGGAAATAATAGAACAGGTATCAATTAAATGACTTGAGTACTGCTGTAGTATTAGAAAAATCCTATTGCATTTTAAAAGGACTAACGTGTTTAAAAAAGGGACCATGTAGTATATTTACCATGACTGTGTATATATAATGTATATCTATACATATATACATAGCATATACCCAATTTTCAACTGAACACCCCAAATAGTCTCTTGCTCAATTCACTCGCTTGCTTAACACTAGTGGTGTTTTAGCACAAATGTAGAGCAAGCTATAGCTACATTAATAAACAGGCACTAATTCAAGTATAATATCATCCACACTCTTAAATTTTAACCAAAATATTTGAGTAACGAGACAGTAAAGTGCTCACTATGGATTACAACCCTTTACCAGCACTTTCACTTCAAGTTTCCTTGAAGCTCAAGTGCAGTATTTAGTAGCACGCTGAAGTAGAAGTGTATTTCCTTTTGACAGTATGCTGAAGTCAAAGTGTAGTTGTCTTTAAACAGTGCTGAAGAAAAAGAAGCGTTGTCTTTCAATAGCTCTCATAGTCTGCAATGTATTGCTAGGAGGTTGACCAATGAAACAAAGTTAAAGGGTTTTGGTATGCCCAAGCTTAACTGCTCGTATTCTTATAAGAGCACATAATTGGCCGGCTGGACTTCTACCCACCGAATGACTGACCAAAGTAGCAGAGTTCCTTTTATGGCTATCTTATGCTCAGTTGAGTTCAACTTTGTGCAAAATCCATTGTCAATGTGCGTTAAATAAAATTAGAATCAATATACGGCAGGTACATGGCCTCCAATACAAGAATAGGATACAAAATAATGATAAACTTACAAGCTCAAGGTTAGGATCTTTGAACTTCACCTGGAGGTAATTTTCAAAAAGACCTAAACATTAAGGGAACACACTTGCGTAAATAATAAATACACTTTTGTACACAAGACCTGATACTATTAGCTGCGAACAGTTAACTTAATTAGAGTCGCACCGATACAGATAAAAGCTGTTTCCAATAGCTGATTTTTTTTTTTTTTTAATATCTGCCCAAAGCTAATTCAATTGTCAGGTACATCAATGTTAAAGAAAAGGAAAAGGAAAATAAAGAACAGGAGAGGAGAGGGGAAAAATAAGAAAAAAGTAGAATTTGTACCATAGGAGTCATGTGCCACAGCATCAGAAAGTACAGTAGAACTTCAGAGATCTGAACATCAGACAACCGAATTAACCGGTAGCGCGATGGGTATGGGGTCTCATCGCAGGGGTTTTGTTGTTGTTGTTGTTGTTGTTTTTTTTGTGGAACTGCAGCAAAATGGCAAAAGAGTTACTATCAGAAGTAGCTTAATATTAGGAAGAATAGACCAAGGTACATTTTTAGTTGGAGTTGCTCAGGATTTGGCTTAGGAAAGTCCACAATTTCAGACTTATATACAGACAGGAGGAATATAGAAAAGTTTCAGCAGAATCAGCTGACCCTAGTGGCCTGAAGAAGAGGTGCATTGTTAGGAGAGATAATGATAAAGATTTTTATAAGGTCGTGCATTCTGGTTTACTCAGAAAAAAAACTCAAGGGTACACCATTAAATGGTCCTTTAGTCATGGATAAAGCTAAAATACTGTATGCATAGTATTTTAGTCATTTTATGTTATTTCTATTTCAGAGTTACGTACACCTCATTTCCCAAGGGGTAAGTAACTCTGAGGTTGCACTGTATATTGTTTATCAAAACCGATTATTGATAAGGAAAAAAGTGGGAAAATATTGGCTGTACCAATAGCTGATCCAATTATCAGTGCAACACTAAGTTTGATGGCTAACTTACACAACACTGTCCAATAGCAGCAGAGTTAACCAAAAACACTTCATACTGTACTATGCACGCAAGTAGCATTTCAAATATTGAACATGAGCATAACATTGTACCATACTCTTCACCATTAAGTATGAAAATTTCTGCATTTAGCAAGCGAGCGAGCGAAGCAAGTGAGACACTATCAGGGATAACACAATTGAAAAATCTGGGTATTTGTTTATATAATGTATGTATGGACGTGCGTGGATAGGAGAGGACGGAGGCACCACTGAAAATTCCGTGCCCCTTCACTGCACACCTCAACAGGGAAGAGAGGGTGGGGGGTGGGAGGAGTTTGCTCAGAAAAAAATACAATCACCTTTGAACATTTTTCATAAGGGTATAGTTCTCACTCATCCTGATAGCTTGCCAAGACATTAGTAAAATTGTTTATGATGTATATCTACATTTACGATCTACAACAAAAACATAGCTACATCTGGACTAAAAGGACAACATAGGTACTGTCTTCACAAATTACCATTGGCAACCTTTAGGTACTCTCCAACTGCGAAGGCTGCGTACAACAGCGAATGAAATCTCATAGCATTGGAACTGACACACCTCTTGCCATCTGGGGGGGGAGGGAAGATAATAATAATAATAGTAGTACATGCATCAATATGATTAATATAATATATAATACTTATTACATGAGTCAGAGTGTGATATGGTGAAATATTTCGAGTAGGCAGGCTAATTTATTTATTTTCACGAGCCAAAGGCTGAGTGAAAATAAAGCCTGAGAGTGAAATATCTAGCTATATCACTCTGCCTGAGTGTAATAAGTGGTTTATTCCACACTAGATTATCTTCACTGCCATAGTTAGTACTAGAGAACCTGTAATTCACAGGGTAAAGTTGGTTGTAGGGGCTACCCACACCCCCAGCTGATCGGGTTGCTATAACTATAAGGGTAATGAGCTTGCTCAGTGTAGTATGAACTAATACCACCATGAGATATCCTGAGTTATTTCATGGGTCATCTACCTAAAGATATCATTGTGAAGATATCTAGGGTGGAATAAATATATTTAGATCCCGTTGCTATATTGTTACTAGGTGTACTAACTTGGTAAGTGTGCACTATTTTTTGCCTTTAGCCATTTCTGCAAAAATGCTGATAAACAAAGTTGCTAGTGGAAACTGGGCATGCGTAAACGGGATCTAAAATAGTTAGAGCATGCGCGCTTAGGTACTGGTGAATTTAGTGCACACAGCCCTCGGGCTTCAGTGCACTAAATCCACCAGTACCTAAGCGCTTATGCTCTAACTATTACATATACCATAGTTGCTGCGGTAATGACCATGGATTAAAAATGTTATTCTCCTGTTACTTTTCCTTGAATAGTGTTGTATATTTCCCCTGCTGTGTGTGCTTTTGTACTGGGATGGTTATCATCGATAACTCTGACATTTCCCAATGGCAACAGGCAAGTTTTGTTTCACACAATATAATTTTAAAGTTTAGCACATCATATAGCTAGCTACATTAGTCTTTTCCACTTTAAGTGAATAAAACGGATCAAATATTGGCATAAATACGTACATATACATAAGAACAATAAAACTATAAAAAGGCTATGTTTAGTATTCAGTGTCCATGAATTAGACAAAGTTTTCAAACTCTTTTTCAGTTAGGTGGGAATTAGAAGAAGTTGAAATAGTGGGAATGTTGATTAGTGCAACTATGTAAATTACTGAAAGATTATGTGTAATGCCAGGAACAGAGGTACTTGACGATTGTGAATGCTGGGCCAAATTGGTATTTGTGCATCTTATACGGGTCATTTGGGTTGCTCAAAATGTTTGAGACTTCTTGATACTGTTTTTAATTTTGTCTTGAACACTTTGTTTTATCCATGAACACTGAATACTAAACATAGTCTTTTTTTGTTTTGTTTTATGTATATGTATGTATTTATGATATTATTTAATCTGTTTTATCCACTTAAAGTGGAAAAGACGAATGTAGCTATCTACATGATTCTAGCCGACTAGCTAAATTTTAGAATTATATTGTGTGAAACAAAACTTGCCCGTTTCCATTGGGAAATGTCAGAGTTATCGCTGATAACCATCCCAGTACAAAAGCACGCACAGCAGGGAAAATATACAACACCTGAGGAAAATTAACAGGGGAATAACATTTTTAATCCATGGTCATTACCGCAGCAACTATGGTATAACACTCGAGTAATTTTTCAATATAAAAAAGTGCAGTAATATTTATGAAATACCACTGCTGCAGAAAATTGTTTTAATAATCTGATCGGGCAAGAGAAAGTTTTGTTAATTTATCCCAGAGCAACCAAACTGTGTTCACTGGTCATGGTTATTGAGAGAACGTGATTGATTGCTATTGCTAGATAAGGTGAAGGCCCTAGCATGGCAATTTCAAGGTTTCAACTCTTTAGGTGGTGGAGGGGAGGGGGAGGGGATAAGGTTACAATACATTTGTTGTTGTATTTATTGACTTCGTCTTCACTGACCTTCATGACCTTGAGCAGAATTGACTCCACCCCTCAACTGCAGTGGGACTGCATTACTCATGCCACGCCTACATGGAAAGCATACTACATTGTTAACTGGTAAAGTATTCTGGTACACTTAAACTAGACATGAATTAAGTAGCGCTAGCTACAGTACATGGTAACCAGTGGAACACCTCATAGGCCCCTCATTAATGATAGACATGTGGAAATTGAGAAGATATGGATCAGAATGCCAGCCCCGAGCTGAAACAGGAGGTCTTCCTGTTGCTGCTTACTGTACATCTAAAGAAATTTTGGGGATTTTTGGCTGCTGATATTCTCGGGGGTTGGAGCCTTATTATCTTCTACTCGTGGGATTTCTGCCTCGTATTCTTTGGGACATCCTTTGAGGACTGATAAAGTTAGAGGCAGTCTTGGACATGAATACTTTTCTTTTTTTCCACTTCAAAAGATACAGGTAACAAAGGACAACCAAACATATTTTCTATATGTACTTTACCCAAATCATAGCCAAACGCATGTACACATCCTGCCAGACAAGTTCAGCAATGAGCAGTGAGGTTTAGTGTACACAACAAAGGAAGGCTATTGCCACTGGTACACCAGTCCACGTTACACGTCCATGTCATGTATATGCCAAGTTTTCTTTCAGTTACAGTCACAGAAAAGTTCTGCTATAATCACAAGTACAATGTTATGTATACACAGGATAATAGGAAGTAGTCCTTTGAAACTGGAAGTCATGTGAATGAAAACTGTTTCTTGTTTCATCACTACTGTCTCACACTGAAGACAACTTTCCCGATGAATTCTACGAGTACACATCATACAACAACAAGTATATAATTGATAGTTGGAGGAGAGGCCAGGGAGAGTACTTCTGGTTGAGAGCATGATTGGGTGTGGTTAATTAACAATTAACACCACAGGCGATACTTTACCCAGCTGTTTAATGCCCTCTCTGCTCCCTTGTGTGTTGACTCCCCCCCCCCCCCCGCCCCCCCCCCGCCCCCCCCCCATGGAAATGGTCTGGTGCCCTGGGGGCCTTGGATTTGGTGGGCTGGAAGAGTGATTCTCCATGTTCGTGTCAGATAGCTCACTGGCAATGGCGGTCTCTCTCTCTCTCTGTGCACATGGTGCTGGACAAACTGCACATGCACCCCATCCCCTTCTTCTATTGTCCCCATGCTCTGCCGCATTTAGCCAAGTTTCTCCATTAACTCCATTTAATGAATGTATAACAATAACATCCAATGAACTATTATGTATACTCAATCACTTCTTCCTCGCTTGCCATCTCTCCTCCAAGTGGCAACATACAAGTACATTCTTTGTTCCACCCACCACACCATGCTCCACTTGTCGGCCATTTTTCCTCTCAGGCACTTACTTCTTCCCCACTGATGGGAGCTGGAACACCTCCTTCCACAAGGAGAAAAGACTTCTCTGGGAATCTTTCTGCCCAATGCTAGCATTCTGGACAAGTTGGAGAGTCAAGTCCTTCTGCTTACGACCAAGAAACTATATTTAAAAAAATAAAATTAAAAAAAGCAAACAAACAAGTAAACAAGAAACAAATAAACTAATTGTAATTGCAAGAGTACCAAATGTCTGCACAAAAAAAGTGTTTTTTAGATGAGTATTAAAATAAAAACACTTTGATTCTCTCTCTCTATTTTGCTAATTAAACTATCCCTTTCCTATTAGTCAGTGGGTGAGACATAAGGGGCAGACACCCCTCAACTTTCAAAAGTAGAGGGCAGCCCCACCCCCCATTTTAGTCAGTCCCATACATGATGTTTATGCAAAACAGCTGTTAAATAATTCAAAATATTTTCCATTTAATGTTGGAATGGAGATAGGAAAGCGCATTAGACATGGCTGTTGGACAGTTTGTGCATAGAAAGTACAACACACGCAAAAGTTTGAGCAGACTTATGTCACAGGATATTCCCTCTTTAATATGTCGTCTATTGTTTGTGGTCTCCCCAATTAGCGAGGGCAATTGAACAAACTGCTTGATGTCAGTTCACCAGTTCATTTTCCCCGTGTAGCAATTGGTAAAGGGTCTGGCCACGTGAGACGAGGCAAATGTGGGCATAACTGTGACACGGAGAAAAATACAGACTTTAAGCGTTGCACTATAAATGGATTTTTCTCGTAAAATGAACGGTTAATAATTCTGTATGCGAGTAATGCATTTGCTTTTTGTATAGCCGCGGAGAAGTGTCGCCTGGAAACGCTTAAGGGCTTATTTTACTCCGCAATAAATTAGGGACTTCTTGAAGTTAAAAATGCCTTTTCATTTTTTTAGCAAATGGTCAATTTTCTGGGAGCTGATCACATATTTTTGTAAAGCTCAAATTACTGTTAATATGTTACATGGAATATTTAGTCATTTATACCATGGTTCGTTCAAACCGTCCAATCAGATTTCTCAATTCGGGGTGAATAAATCACTTATACACCGCCTAGGAGGTGAATATTTTTTGCCCGTGGCCTAGAATTACGATCTGTAGCTAAGCGAAGCGGCGACCAATGATGCTACAGAAAAAAAGGTTGTTATGCGTTTCTTATAGCCTAGAGCCATGGTACAAGTCGGTTGCACCGCTCGGTGCGCGGTCGGTACGGGATTTACACTATCCTCGGGCCTTCGGCCCTCGGTTGTGTAAATCCCATACCGACCTCCACCTCGTGATGTAACCTATACTTATTTTAATCTTGTTTCTTTATCTTGTGTGTGTTTGTTCATGTTTTTGCCCAAATATAACAAATCCAATTTTTGTGCTCTTATGCTTTCTTACAGAAGTAAAAATATGTCCCTCCCATTCCCACCCCTCCTTTCCAACTACACCCCCCCCCCGCCCCGCTTATTGGTATAGCCGTCTCCACACCCCCTTTTTCTTCTGTAATTACCTCATTGTTATAAGCTGACTCACCTGCATGCTGTTCAGACATGCTCGCACATCATTGTCTGCCTTCTCGCAGAGAGCCATCAGAGTAGACATGTCCGACTTCATGCCCTCCTTCTTCACAACCTGACAAGGATTTAAAAAAAAAATGCACACACACACACACCAGGATACCTACATAAATACTCAACACAAAGGGACGTACTTCAATCTGGTAAAAATTAATAAATTAATTTTGACTATTTGGCCAGGGACCAAACATACAATAGCAAGCATCATACAATGGAATTGGAAGGGAAAAAAAAAGATTGGATAAAGATAAGGTGACACCAAGAACAGCTTTAAGGAGGGGAGCGGGTCAGTAACATGAGATTGTTTAGGTGTATTTTGAATACCAATGGAAACTAAGCTTGCCAATTATTACACAATTATCACCTGATGCAGTCTCGCAGCCAGCCTGGAGCTGATGGTGGGCGGAAATTGGAGCAAGAGAGAGATCTGTCGCAGCTGCCTCAATGCTGGAGTGTACCTGCACGAGCATCATATGTGCACGATACCGTGGCAACAGCATACATAATGCCATGTGTTAACATGCAAAAAAAAACAACAACAACAACAACAGATAAACAAACACTGTGTCCATTCAAACTACTTGTTATAGCAATCCCAGCAGCCTCACTTATAATATTGACTATTGGCTTCTTTTTTTTTACTTTTTTTTTTTTTTTTTTAATAATGTTTATTTGAATGAAACAAGAAGTCAATTATAAACTTTTTGTTTAAGTCATTGGATGAAATTAATGAATTAAAAGGTTTGTTTGGCAAGCCAATTAGGTTACCATACAGTTTCAAAGCTGCATTTTCCTTTCCCCCCCCCCCCCCCCCCCCCCCCCCCAACCACCACCACCACCACCAGAAATCCTTTAGTACTAAGATTTAGACTCAGCAACATGTAATAGTTTAGCATATTATGTTTCTTGGCACTGGTATAAGTCTCTTAAAGCACAACAGACTCTGCATTTACCTCTCATTGCCCCTCCTAAAATCTAATCAAGTTGTTCATCCTAAATTGGTTTTCTGTATGTGGCCCCAAATTTCATACTGCCAATATTATTTTACCAGTACTTGTACCATGGTACATTCAAACCGTCCAATCAAATTGCAATATTCAGGTGAATATATTTCATGCCCACCTCCTAGGAGGTGAACCAGCAAACGTCCAATCAAAAATTAGTTTTTAGATTTTGAACAGCCTAGAGCAATACAAGTCAGTTGCACCACTCAGTTCAGTCATACGGGATTTATACTAACCTAGGGGTTTTGGCCTCAGTTGTGTTTACTGGTCACACACGGAGGGGGAACTGATTTGACGAACTGGCAGTGATAAAGTGGTACTGGTAATCGAGCTAGTTCTGGTGTACATGAAACTAAGGAGGCCATAGTTGGTACACCAACAGTCTCTGGCTGATAGGAGGAATCTAGGATTATAAAAATGAAAAATTTGGGACAGAAATAAAATGAAGAACGGAGTGGCAGAGTGTGTTCTTGCTTCGTCATAATCACCAACCATCTGAAGTCAGATTTCACTTTGTAATAATAACAGGACTAGTTATTGACAACTAGCTATCAGTATTCCTAAAAGGATGGAAATACTAAAATTAATGAAGGTGAAAAAAAATATATCTTAGTTGCAGTATTTGTTATAGCTAGCTGTCAGTTTATCCAACTATTGTATGCTACTGACTGACTGACTGACTGACAGATTACCGGACAGATTCACAGACTGACAGCCAGACAAACTGACAGACAGATTGACAGACAGACAGACTGACAGACAGACAGATTACCGGACAGATTCACAGACTGACTGACTAACTGACAGACAGATTACCGGACAGATTCACAGACTGACTGACAGACTGACTGACAGACAGATTGACAGACAGACAGACTGACAGACAGACAGATTACCGGACAGATTCACAGACTGACTGACAGACAGACAGACAGATTACCGGACAGATTCACAGACTGACTGATTGACTGACAGATTACCGGACAGATTCACAGACTGACTGACTGACAGCCAGACAAACTGACAGACAGATTGACAGATAGACAGACTGACAGACAGACAGATTACCTGACAGATTCACAGACTGACTGACTGACAGCCAGACAAACTGACAGACAGATTGACAGACAGACAGACAGACAGACTGATAGATTCAGACTGACAGACAGGCATACAGACAGATAGATAGCAGACAGACGAATCCACAGGGGGAAAAAATTACTTCTTGTGCAGAGTAAGTTATATGCTCTACTGGAGCCTAAACTTGTTTTTATCTATGAACTTCTTTCCTCAACATCTATTCATTTCTTATCCTTCTCCTTCATTTTAGAATTACTATATCTTAACTATTCTATCTTATTTCTAAAGGTAAAAAAAATGTACTCACTTTACCATTCAGTGAAATAATACCAATATATATTCTTCATTTAATAGTATGGCGTGTAAGTTGCCCATTCAAAAATAATGGGAAAAATCACTGTTCAATTGAAATTGCACGGGGAAAGTGAAATAGCGCGTAAATACCTCAGTAACTAAGTGGAAACGAAGTGAAATACCTCGGTAGCTAAGTGAAATAGTACGGGTAAGTGCGCATGCGTGCAGCGTTAACCTTGGAAAAGTACAGTTCCGAGTAGTTTCTAGTTGGAGACAACGTCATTCTCTACCACAGAACCTCTACCCGTATTAGACGGAATGTTTTACAACAGATTAGGAGTGGTCGTACGTTGAAAACAAAGTTCCAGCGGAAGCTAATCCTGAAATAAGGAGATAGTGAGTGAACAATACAGTGTAGCTATAATTGCAAAAGACTTTTAAAATAACTGGACTACTATTAGCGAGTGATACTAACAATTAAAATGTAAAGGTTCAATGCATGTATACTTCAACAACGCCAGGTGCATGGCCGTCTACTATTAGTACTTACAGTACACAGTACATGTTAGCACATACTTTGTATGTATTAAGTTATTCACCTTCTAACACTTACTGGTCATTGCATATACAAATGATGGGACGAGACAGGAGTCCTGTGGTCTTCTTGCCTGTGGCAGGACGTATTATTAAATACAGCTGGCAATGTCATCGTAATGGAAATGCAGTGATACGTTTTTCTATTACCTTTTAATTTCATTTTCGCCAAATCTACCAGATAGTTGATGGCAGGCTGGGTAAAAAAATAAAATAAAATTAAAAAAAGAGAGAGAGAGAGAGAGAGAAAGGGAGAGACCTTCAGACAATACAAATAAAGGTGATATGTCATTAAGTACATAGACTGTTTCTTAAGAGAATTTCAAAACAATGAAAATGAAAGTAAACAAAATCAGCACATATGTACAAATGCTGCACCATCATAAACACACTCACACAGAAAAACACATAAGCCCACATGTGCACACACACAAAAAAAAAAATGCAAAAAATGCAAATTCTCTTGCTGCCGCTAGGCGGTCATGCGCACCTGGCAGAGCCAGGATGCCTGTGCACTAAGCAGGCACTGTGAGCCGTGCAAGAAAAACTCCTGGAGCCAGGCTAGGAACTCGCAGGAGAACAGGCCTTTCCTCACAGCAAGTGGTGTGGGCACCCGAAGTCCCAACTGGACCATTGCTGTTCATGAGAAAAGGCCTTGAATTTGCACCCCAGCA